>Ga0208242_100022_pt1 | contig 261902 bp, 290 predicted proteins | sample SubbioAug_CSW13A_FD_184825 | JGI IMG/M metagenome (GOLD analysis project Ga0208242, IMG submission 184825) | Serpentinite rock and fluid subsurface biosphere microbial communities from McLaughlin Reserve, California, USA - CR12Aug_CSW13A (SPAdes) | ecosystem: Environmental > Terrestrial > Deep...
CAATTACCCGGCTAATTTATGCCTATAGTATACCATAAAATAGCACTGGGCAAACGGTTTTTGTGTACTCCAGAAAGATTGTATGGAATTTAATCCTGCAAACTAGAAGTTACTTTTGCATTTGAGCTATTTTTTTACCATCACAATCCAGTCTCCCTGGGAGTCGGCTGTTTTGTCTATGGGCTCGAAGCCCAGTGATGTGTAGAGGTTGTAGGCGGCTTGGTTTTCCGGTCGGACTTCCAGCTTGATCTCTTCTGTGCCTTCGAGGTATGTGAGTCCAAGGTTGAGGAGTTCCCGGGCGATGCCATTTTTTTTGTAATCGGGATGGATCGCGATGGAGAGAATCTGGGCCTGAGATGAGGAGCGGTAATTGTGTTTACTGCTGAGGAAGAGGAGTTTGTGGCGGATAATGGATTTAATGGGGCCCGTACCGATGTTGTAGCTGCCGGAGAGCCAGCGGTACAACCAGAGGAAGATATCGCCCTGGGTTATGGCTTTGAGCCAGATACGGCGCATGCTGCGGTTGGCTATGAGGTAGCCGGCGAGCTGATCTTCGGATGCGGCTACGAAAAAGCTTTGGGGTTCGGCCCGGTGAATGAAGTGGAAGATGTCGCAGATGCCGCGGTCGTTTTGTAGTGGCTTACCGAGGAAGTGTTCGACGGAGGGTGTAAAGCTTTGCAGGAAGATAGACGCTACGGCGGGGATATCCTGGGATTGGACTTGGCGGTATTCCATTTACATTTCCTCCTCAACGTGAGTTAAGCCCTTGATGATCAGGAGTTCCTGCATGGAAACGGGAATCAGGCCTTTTTCCTGAAGGCCGGTAATGATTTGGGGCAGAGCTTGTAAGGTATTGTAGCGGTATCCGCCTTCAGCGGAGATAATATTACCGCTGTCGTGGAAAAGGAGAATGTCACCACCAGTGACATGGGAAAGAATTCGGGTGGTGATGTCACGGCTGCTGATTTCTCGCCAGTCCTGGGAACTGATGGTCCAGAGGCAGAGCGTGTAATTACGTGCGGTAACGATGTCACGAACCGTTTGGCTGTAGACGCCTCGGGGAGGACGGAAAAAGACGGGTGTTATACCGGTTACTGAATGGATAATTTCTTCACAGTGGATGACCTCTTCCAGGACTTTGTCCGGGTGGAGCGGTACCAGGCTCCGGTGGGAGTAGGTGTGATTGCCAATATCATGGCCTTCTGCTGCGATACGGCGGGCGATGTCCGGGTACATTTCCACGTGACGGCCAATCATGAAAAATGTGGCTTTCACGTTGTGTTCTGCCAGGATATCCAGAATGGCTGGGGTATAAGCGGGGCTGGGTCCGTCATCGAAGGTGATGGCTACGTAAGGCAGGTCCGGGTTGCCGTGACGGATCATATCGATTTGAGTGCCGAAACCACGATAAACATAGCGGCTGAAAAAGCCCACTGTAATCAGGGATGTGATGATGAATACAAGGGTGAACTGGCGGAAGCGACGTTTACGGGAGCACTCTTCCCCAATTAAATGATAACTGACCAATAATGCGGCAACCATGCCAAAGAGAATATACAAGTCAAAGCGTTTGACCTGCCAGAGAACGACGGGCAAAGAAAGTGTGGTAACAATATAACTGGCGTACTTATTGGTAACGGTTAGGTACAGCGTTAACCAGATGATGATTAGATAGGGTAATACTGTGGGTGCGAAGACGATGAGGACACCAAAAAGAACGCCGATTCCTGTCCCGCCCCGGAACTTGGCAAGGAAGGACCAATAATGGCCGATAAGAACGGCAAGGCTGGCAAGCGCCATGGCGATAGGTGTGCCGATAAGCAGCCTGGCCAACAGAACTGCGGCAATCCCTTTGAGAGTGTTTACAAGGAAAGCAAGGTAATTGAGTTTGAGCCCTGGCATTTCCCATGTCAGAAAGTTCTTTTCATTGTTATTTAAAGCTTTGAGGATAATCTCCGACGGAAGAGAACCTAAAAGGTAGGCGACCAGTATGACAAACAGAAATGTGTCCCTGGCAAACAAAAGTATTCCCCCCGTATTTTTTTGTATCCATATTAATTATAACGTACTTATTTCGATAGGGATATATAAAGATAAAATGCGTGGTAGCCACGCATTTTATCTGGGTTAGAGAATGATGGCGATGAGGCCGCCGCTTCCCTCATTAATGATTTTTTCCAGTGTTTCCTGGAGTTTTTCCTGGGCATTGGGTGGCATGTTCCCCAACTTATTGCCAATGCCGTCTTTAACCAGTGCGTGCAGAGACTTGCCGAAGATGTCAGATTGCCACATCTTCTCCGGACTTTCTTCAAACTCGCTCATGATGAAGCTGATTAATTCTTCGCTTTGTTTTTCCGTTCCGACGATTGGTGCAAATTCGGAATTAACGTCAACGCGGATGATGTGGAGGGACGGTGCCGATGCACGGAGGCGGACACCGAAACGGCCTCCCTGGCGGATGATTTCCGGCTCTTCCAGGGACATTTCCTCCAGGAGGGGCGGGACTATTCCGTAGCCGGTCTCCCTTACCTGTTCTAAGGCTTCAGCAAGCTTATCATATTCCCGCTTAGCGGCTACACTCGCTTTGAGAATCATTAAGAGATCGGCCTGGTCTTCGATTTCCACACCGCAGATTTCGGTGAGAATCTGCTCATAGAGCGATTCCGGCGCCTGGATTTCAATGACAGCCTTGCCGGTTCCCAGGTCCATTTCCTTAAGCACGATGTTTTCCACAATATCCTGGACGCTTAAGGTTTCCACCATACCGTCCACGTCACGGAGGCGGTTAATTTCAGCTACGCTTTCACGGATAATCTGGGAATAGTCTTCCCGCAGCCAATGGTCTGCGTCCAGCACTTCTACCCAACTGGGCAGGTTGATGTTGACTTCACGGACCGGGAACTCGTAGAGTACTTCCTGGAAAATGACATTAATGTCTTCTTCCATCAGTTGAATGGCGTTAAACGGAATGATGGGAACATTATATTTATCTGCCAGTTCTTCTTTTAAGGCGAGGGCTTCCTGAGAGTAGGGCCGGATAGAATTTAACAGGATTACGAAAGGTTTACCCAACTCTTTCAGTTCGGCAACGACCCGCTCCTCCGCTTCCAGATAGTCATAGCGGGGGATGTCTGTAATAGTGCCGTCTGTTGTGACGACAATACCGATGGTAGAATGGTCGGTGATTACCTTCCTTGTCCCCACTTCTGCCGCTTCTTCAAAGGGGATGTCATAGTCGAACCAGGGGGTGGTGACCATCCTTGGGCCGCCGTCATCATCGTAGCCTACTGCTCCATTTACGGTATAACCGACGCAGTCGACAAAACGAACCCTCATGGAAATATTGTCCCGGACTTTAATTTCAATGGCTTCATCCGGGATAAATTTTGGTTCTGTTGTCATTATGGTACGGCCGGCGCTGCTTTGAGGCAGCTCATCCCGTGCCCGTTCCTGATCCAGGGCATCTGGGATATTTGGAATAACTAAGAGCTCCATGAACTTTTTTATAAAAGTTGACTTACCTGTACGGACCGGTCCGACTACACCCAGATAGATGTCGCCGCCAGTTCTCTCAACAATATGTTGTATCAGATCAAATTTCACCAAAAACTCTCCCTCCTTTATTTACGTGTATATTGAAATGTGTTAAAGAACGTATCCCTCCCCTTCTAAACTTTTTGATAGTGATAAAGTTGTTATCACAACGATTACTAACGAGTTGCGGACAGGTTTTAACAATACATATATATGAAGGGTAGCTGTGATTATTACTTTTGAACAGGGAAAAAACGGTAAGAAACAAAAAAAAACACTCTTGCGAGTGTTTTACCAGTCATTTCTATTATTAAGGACGATTTCTTCAGTCTCATGTTTAGGGCCGCGGCGCATTAAGTCTACCACTGCAGCCCGGGGATCTTTGTCATTGAATAAGACATTACATGTTTCGTCGGTGATGGGCATTTCCACCCCGTAGTCTTTAGACAGGGCTTGGGCAACCTGTGCGGTGCGGACACCTTCGGCTACCATCTGCATCCCGGCCAGAATATCGTTAAGCTTTCTGCCTTCCCCCAGAGCCATCCCCAGATTACGGTTGCGGCTGTGTTTAGATGTGCAGGTGACGACTAAATCACCGATACCGGACAGACCGGCGAAGGTCAGGGGTTCTGCTCCCATCTTTATTCCCAGACGGGCAATTTCTGTCAGACCCCGGGTCATCAGAGCAGCTTTCGTGTTGTCACCGAAACCCAGGCCGTCTGAGATGCCGGCGCCCAGGGCAATGACATTTTTCAGGGCTCCTCCCAGTTCGACGCCAATAATATCCGGGTTGGTATAGACACGGAAAAAACGGGTCATAAACATGTCCTGCACTGCTTCCGCCGTTTGGCGGTCATGGGCGGATACGACTGTGGCCGAAGGAATACGGCGGCTTACTTCTTCCGCATGATTCGGGCCAGAAAGTACCGCAGCCCGGGCATGGGGTGCTTCCTCGGTCAGGACGGCAGACATTCTTTGCATTGTCTCCGCCTCCAGGCCTTTGGCACAACTGACCAGATATGTGTCCTTTGTAAGATATGGCGCAAGCATTCGGGTCGTGGCACGGACAAAATGGGAAGGAATAACCAGGGCTACACCTTCTTTTTGCCGAACTGCTTCTTCCAGATCAGACGTTAGCAGTACATTTTCCGGCAGAACAACCCCGGGCAGATAGTCCGGGTTTTTTTTTGTCTCACTGATGGCACGGCAAAGCTCCTCACGCCGGGCCCAAAGTGTTACACTGGCACAATTTTCAGCCAATACAACAGAAAGTGCTGTCCCCCAACTCCCCGCTCCAATCACGGCAACATGTTTCATTAGTTCTCCACCTTTTTCTCCTCTGTGGCAACTTTACTCCCCAGCTTATTTTCAGATCCATTTAACAGCCGGCCGATATTTTCCCGGTGACGCCATACGGCCAGAGAACTGAGAACAAGACCAAAAAGCTGATACTCAACGGGTTGGCGAAAAGCAACCATCAGAACAGGAATCATTACACTGCCGATTATTGACCCCAGTGATACATAACGGGTCAGGGCAATGATAATTACCCCTATAATTGTGGCAATCAGTATGACTGTGGGTGCAAGGCCTGCGACAACACCGATGCTGGTGGCAATCCCCCGGCCGCCGCGGAAACCAAAAAAGACAGGCCAGTTGTGACCGACGACAACAGCCACCCCGGCAAGGATTACTACCAGGGGAATGTCTGTGAGGGAACTGGCCAGATAGATGGCAGTCCACCCCTTACCGGCGTCCAGGAGTAAAACCAGGATTGCCGGACCTGTGCCCAGGGTACGCAAAATGTTGGTTGAGCCGGTATTTCCACTGCCGAAGTTACGAATATCCACGCCGCGGAAGAGGCGACCGGCCAGGTAGCCGAAGGAAACAGATCCGAGCAGATAGCTTAGTAACAGTGCAAGGAAATTGTTCATGAGCCCTCCCTTTTACGCTTTCGCACAAGCAGGCGTATTGGTGTTCCTTCGAAGCCGTATGTACTACGTAGTTTATTCTCAATAAAACGCATGTATGAGAAGTGAGCCAATTCAGGCTCGTTCACGAAGATAGCAAATGTAGGCGGTTTCACCTTTACCTGTGTCAGGTAATAAATCTTTAACTGTTTTCCTTTTTTTGTGGGCGGTGCCGTTACCGCCATCGCGTCTTCCAGAAGTTCATTTAGCTTTGAAGTGCTGATGCGTAATGCATGTTGATTAGCCACATAGTCAACCAGTTCAAAGACACGCTGAACACGTTGCCCTGTTAAGGCAGAGATAAAGAGAATCGGAGCATAACTCAGGTATGCCAGATCTTTCCGGAGTTGTTCCCGGTACGCGTCCATAGTTTTTTCGTCTTTTTCCACCTTGTCCCACTTGTTAACAACCAGAACCAGGGCCCTGCCCGCTTCGTGGGCGATTCCGGCGATACGTTTATCCTGCTCGGTAACACCGTCTTCAGCATCAAGCATCATGAGGACCACATCCGAGTCCTCTGCGGCGCGGATAGAACGCAAAACGGAATAATATTCTATCGCCTCATCTACCCTGTTTTTACGGCGGATTCCAGCAGTATCCACAAACAGATACCGGCGGCCGTCCCGTTCCACCTCCAGGTCGACGGCATCCCGGGTCGTGCCTGGCATGTCGCTGACAATAACCCGGTCGGTGCCAGCCAGACGGTTGGTCAGTGAGGATTTACCTACATTAGGGCGACCGATAACGGCAACACGTAAAATATCTTCGTCTTCCGCGGGCAGATTTCCCTCAGGAAGCAGTTTGACGATTTCATCCAGCAGATCCCCGGTTCCCAAACCATGGGCACCGGATGTAAGAATGGGTTCCCCCACCCCCAACTGGTAGAACTCGGCAGCATCGCCGGCACTGGCCCCTGCTTCCGATTTATTAGCGGCAAGCACGACCGGTTTATCTGTTCTGCGCAGCAGTTGGGCTATTTCAACATCTAGTGCCATAGGACCGCTGCGTACATCTACCAGAAATATAATGACATGAGCTTCGTCGATGGCTAATTGCACCTGATGAAATATTTCTTTTGAGATCTGATCCCCTTCAAATGTGAGTCCGCCTGTATCAATGAGCCAAAAATCCCGGCCGGTCCACTCCACCCGTCCGTAGATACGGTCGCGGGTTACTCCCGGAGTACTTTCTTCAATAGCTACCCGCTTTTGAATCATGCGGTTAAACATCGTGGATTTGCCGACATTGGGCCGGCCGACAATTGCAACAACTGGATGGGACACAAAGTCACCTCGTTTCTGCGAATAAAAACTGTAGGAATGTATCCAGACTGTCCACAACCCGGACTTCTACTCCGAGTGTTTCAGCCAGATCTTTTGTAGTATGCCCATCAAGGAAGAGGTCTCTTCCCTCTTTTAGCATCACTGCAGGTAAATAAAGAGGCCCGAATCGTTTTTCTTTAGACAGTGCATCTGTTAAATCCCGATATGTAAGTAAACCCGACACTGTTACATGACCACCGAAGAACCGGTTGGGCACAGTTTTCAGGTTCACAGTAAGACCGCTGATTTCGTTTAGTCTGGATATAATCGGTTCCAGGTAACAGGCAGCCGAAGCGCCCGTGGCGATAGTGGCTAATCTTTCTTCTGTCAATGTTGCAGGAAGTTTTTCATGCCACCGGTCCCACGCATTAAACAGCAGGCGCACCATCCCCACACCGTTTTCCAGTTGGGGATACCCTTCATATTCGTCATCTTGGGGGACGCCCATACCGGCCATCGTGTAAAACTCATCGGAGGCAAATACAAACCGGGTTTTGGCCTTTGCCAGACAATGCTCCTGCCAGCGGGAAAGCTGGTTTAGGACTGTCCGGGCATGGTTTTTGTCAAAGGGCGACAAAGGATAAAGCTGGTCCCTGTGGCCCGTAAGTCCAACGGGGACAACAGCCAGGCTACGAACTTGGGGGTACATACTGAATAAATCATCCAGGGTTTGTTCGAGCTCTTTACCGTCATTAAGCTCAGGGCAAAGCACAATTTGAGTATGAAATTCAATCCCGGCAGCGGCCAGTTTTTTTAGTATCGGCAAAACTTCGCCGGCTTGCCGGTTACCAAGCATACGACGCCGGAGTTCGGGGTTGGTTGTATGTACCGATACGTAAAGCGGGCTCAGATGCAATTGCATAATTCGCTGCAGATCAGCCTCATTCACGTTTGTCAGTGTAATATAGCTGCCGGAGAGAAAAGAAAGCCGGTAATCATCATCTTTTATTTGCAGCGTTTCGCGCATTCCCGGAGGAAGCTGGTCAACAAAACAAAAGACGCACCGGTTTTTACAAGAGCGAATCCCGTCTAATGTAGGAGAATCAAAGATGATACCCAGCGTTTCGTCATAATCTTTTTCTATCTCATATTCAACCAATTCGCCGTCCATGTGCCGGACTGCAATCAGTAATTCCTCATCGCTCTCGGTGAGGCGCCAGTCAAGGACATCGCCCAGTTCCTCACCATTGACGGCAACGATACTGTCACCGGAACGAATCCCAAGCTCCTCTGCGATGGAACCGGGCTCAACCCTGTCCACCAATTTCCCTTGTACCACTAGGCACACCTACTTCAGCATATACTTTAATCATTATCCTACATGCTGGAACCAGTGTCAAGAAAACCCGGGCTCGGGGGCAGGTTTAACCTAAATTGTTAAACCTGACCCCGGGTGTGTTGCTTGGTTCTGTAGGCGAGGAGGCGCATGCCGTTGGCGGTTACCAGCAGGGACGCACCCATGTCGGCCAAAATAGCGAGCCAAAGGCTTAGCCAGCCGGGAAAAACCAGGAGGATTGCTATGCCTTTAATCAACAGGGCTAAAGCGATATTTTGCTTGATGATGACCATCGTTTGACGGGACAAGCCGATGAGAAAGGGTAGCTTCTCCAATTCGTCACTCATTAGGGCCACATCAGCCGTTTCCAGGGCCGTGGGGCTGCCGGCCACACCCATGGCAATACCTAAGTCGGCAGAAGCCAGTGCGGGTGCGTCGTTAATTCCGTCACCGACCATGGCCACGTTACCGTATTGTTCTTTAAAGCGGCGCACCGCCGCTTCTTTTTCTGCAGGCAACAATCCTGCAGCGATATCATCCAGGTTCAGCCTGGAAGCAATTAAAGCTGCTACCTCAGCTCTGTCCCCGGTCAGCATAGCAAGCCTGACTATGCCCATAGATCGTAATGTTTTCAGGACAGCGGCACTCTCTTCCCGAAGAGTGTCACTGATTAAGATTACACCGTATAGTTTTCCTTCTGCGGACAAGCCGATGGCAGTAGCTGTACCGGCAACCACCCCTTCGGTCTCTTCCGGTGCAAGTCCTCTTTCTAGCAGAAATTCCGGGGAGCCAAGACTATAATGGATACCTGCTATAGTACCCTCTACCCCCTGACCGGGATAAACGGAAAAGTTCTCCACAGTCTGGAATTCCAATTTCCTCTCTTTGGCATACTCACGTATAGCGGCTGCCAACAAATGCTCGGAGTGTGCCTCCAGGCTGGCTGCGATTTGGATAATATAGTTTTCATCGGTGCCTTTAAACGTTTGAATGGCCCCGACGGCTGGTGTCCCTTTCGTGAGTGTGCCAGTCTTGTCAAAGACTATAGCCCGAATACTGCCTGCGGTTTCCAGGTAGGCGCCTCCTTTTATGAGTACCCCGTTCCTCGCCGCATTTGTCAGAGCGGCGACAATAGAAACCGGTGTGGAAACAACCAACGCGCAGGGGCAGGCCACGATAAGCAAGGCAAGCCCACGGTATAGCCACGGATGCCAGCCTCCGCCCAGGACGAGAGGTCCGCCGATAGCCAACACTGCCGCAATTCCGATGACAACCGGTGTGTAAACCGACGCAAACTGATCAATGAACCGTTGGGCCGGCGCACGGCGCCGTTGGGCTTCTTCCACCAGGCTAACGATTTTTGCCAGCGTGCTGTCGACGGCGGTTCCTTTGACTCTGACCCGGAGCGAACCATTCCCGTTCAATGTTCCGGCAAAAACACCGTGCCCTTTTCCCTTATTAACGGGCATTGATTCTCCGGTGATTGCCGCCTCCATCACAGATGAACTGCCCGATATAACGATGCCGTCTAAGGGGATTCTTTCCCCGGGTCGAATGAGGATTTCTTCGCCGGCAGCAATATCTTCCACTGCCACCGTTTCCGTCTCCTCTCCTGTCAGACGGTGGGCCGTTTCGGGAATGGTTGTCATCAGGGCGCGGATAGACCTGCGGTTTTTCTCTGCAGTGTAGGATTCCAGGGCGTTACTGGTAGCAAAGAGAAACGCAACCGTTGCAGCCTCCCACCATTCACCGATGAATAGAGCACCGGCTACTGCCACAGTCATCAGGACGTTCATATCCAGTTGCCGTGCAGCTATGCCAATAATACCCCGGCGGAATGTGATATGGCCGCCGATGGCTACAGTAGCAAAAAGGAATATGTTGCTTAAGAAAGGGTTAATCCGGGTAAAGATCATGGCCAACAGGAGAGATATTGCAGAAAAAACGGCATACATGACGCGTTTGCGCGCATTGGCCCAGGTGGCTTCATCGTCGTTACTATCCCGGATTTCATATCCCAGGTTTTCAATGATGTTGTAGACACCGGAGAGCACCCCCCGGTAACGGAGATGGAGCTTTCCCGAGGTAAAAGAAAGAACGGCTTCCGCCACCCCATCTGATTGTCTGATCTTCTCTTCCAGTTTTTTTGCACAGTCAGCACAGTCCAGCCCGTCAATAATAATTGTTTTTTCCTGCCATTCCCCTTCAGGTATTGCTTTGGCGTATGTCCCCATTATACGGATCCTTCCCCTTCTTTACAGCTTAAATCGGTGTGCTACATGGGTAAGTCCCGTCTGCAGCAATGTTTGTACATGATCATCATCAAGAGCGTAGTACACCAGTTTTCCGGCGCGACGTGTCCTGACCAGACCCAAATCCTTTAAGAGCCTTAAATGGTGGGATACGGCAGGAGCACTCATTTCCAGCACCTCCCCCAACTCGCAGACGCACAACTCCCGCTGTGACAATCCCAACAGGATTTTCAGACGGTTGGGATCGCCAAACGCCCGATACGTCCGGGATAATACCATCAGTACGTGTTCATCCGGTATACTTTTTTTTGCTTCTTTGACCGCATCTTTGTTAACGGCATATTCCTGACAGCACTCCGGTTCTCTTGTCATATTTTCACCTCGATTAAACACTTGCTTAATTGTTTAATATTATATGCTCAAAGATTTATTTGGTCAATTATATTTCTATAAAAACACAACTGAATTTTCTCGACAGGAACGAAAAAGCGGCTACCGATTAACCGGTGCCGCTATGCTGTTGTTCTGTCGGTCGTTCTGCCTTTTGTATTAAATCAGCGAAACAATTACCAGCCAGTTTGCCAGCTATTTTTTTTTCCGCTTTAGTGAGGCCTGCCATCCGCAATGCTTTGCATATGCCAATGACTTGGGGATTCTCGGGTTCGCAGGGTATAACTTTTACTTCTTTTATAGAGATGCGGTAAATTCCAAGCAGGCTCTGTACAACTCGGACAATGACATCGGTCTGACCCTTAACGCATGTCACAAAGACTTTATTGCCTTGTTCATCATTCCCTATGTAATATAACTCACCCTCGTCGTCTTTTTCACTGTGACGAAAATGTTCTACTTCGAGCAGTTCATCCAAGTCCGGCGGTACATTTATATCCAGCCGATTCAAATGGATGGCGGCGGCAACGGCAGGCAAATATAAATCACCAACCCCCAAATAAACATAATTCATGCAACGGCCCCTTCCTTAACACCCTGGACCAGCTCAACCAACTTGGGGTAGGCCTCCTGCGTACCTTTTAACACGATAGGCCGACCAATATTGATGAAACCCAGGCGCCGAGATATATAGCCGCCGAACCGCATCTTGATATTTACACAATGGAGAGTATCTACAAAGATTAACTCTTCACCGGCACCAATGATCTCTTTTATTTTCCCTAAAACTTTTCCCACAGCCTGCCCCACATTTCTGCAGCCCACAGAATATATCTCATTCCCCTGTTCATCAAAACCGAAAAAATGTAACTGCCCGTGACCTTCCTTTGTTTGCCTGTCAAAGAGTGTCAGGGCCATCAGTTCATCTTCAGTAGGGACCTTTTCTGGTTTAAGGTGTCCTAAATGAATGGCGGCGGCGGTTACAGATGAATGTGTACCACCGTAGCAGTGATAGACAATTTTTCTTCCTGCCATAATTCCTCCCAACTCACTGTTCAATTTAATGTTTCACTATAATATAAACGCCGTTGCCCATGTCATGCGCCACTGCTTCCATCACCCGGGAAAGCATAACGGCCATCCTTTCCTGTTCCTCTTCATCCCTGGCATAAAACACTGGGACACCGTGAATCTTCCGCTCCTCGCAGGTCACGGCCGCCATAATCATTTTTGTAATGGTTATTTGCATAACTGCCTCCTGTTAATCAGACGCGCATCTGCCGGCGCCTGACGCCAACGGATTGGACTGAGCGCTTTCTAAAACCGGAACGTTTTTTACTGCCTCTACCAAACATTTTTCGTCGGGTTCAATGGGGACAATAATCATTCCGATACGTCCCGTTTCCGTATTGCGCCGCAAAAGCGGAGTAAATTCCGGGGTATCCACGTCACGGTGGATTCCCAGCATCAGAGCAGCATCATGGGCAATGGCCTGGCGTTGCCCGGCGTTTGCCAATATCTCCCGGGCGTTATCATCAAATGGTTCCAGTATTAACGCTTTGGCCCGTTTATAATAGATTTCCCGAATCTCCGGCAAACCGAGGTTCATAATATGGACATCCTCAATAAACAGATTCGGTCCCTCAAATCGAAACTCTGCCGATCTCACGTTGGCAATATCTTTTATAATTTTGCCCTTCATCAACCGCTTTATTGCAAAGGCGGTAACAATGGCCGAGAGGACACCAAACAACACACCAAACCTGAAAGTAACTGCCGACGTAACCAGGGCAATAAACATAACTAAATAGTTGCGTGCCTCGAATGTCCGGGCTATACCTTCAATAAAATCATTTCCTCTGGGCACCATTTCCGACTTTTCCAGAGAACCGAGCATTTCCCGTTCCATGCTGCGCACTTCCCGAAACTGTGTGGATGCCAACGCAAGAAAGGTTACTGCGGTATACTCTTTAGCGACAATGGCCGGGACGGCCACCGCACCCAGGGTGGCCGCCACGAAACCCAATGCCAAATGGTTAACGACAGCATGCGGATAAGAAGGATACTGCCTGAAATCACGGCGCATCATCCAGTATCTGGCCAATGTGCCCAGAACCACACCGCTGGCGATAGCCATTAAGTCTCCGTTCAATCCGGTCAGCTCCCTTCAGGCCCCCGGTCGTCAGGATCATTCTTTTTCCGCCCGCCTAGCAGATCCGCAAACTCCCTGCGCCTGAATTCGCTTAGCTTTTGCTTCGCTTCTTCAATCCCGCCGGTACTAATCAGCAGATACCCGGCGACACCAAGAATCAATGCCAGTAGTACCCAAAGGACGGCACGGAGAGCTGTTCCGCCCGGGCCGCCAGGTGTGGTCGCCCCTGGCCCGGCAATTTCCCGTCCTTCATCCGTTCCATACAGATAGTCATTTACGACTTCGGCAAAGAGCTGTACCGATTCCTCTGCCTGTGCTTTATCGTTGGTATGGGAGCCGACTTCAATTAGAGTAGCACGGGGAGACAAGTCCTGATTGTAGCTGCCCCGGGCCATGAAAATCCCTTTTACCAGGCCTGGATATTTCTCGTCAGCCACCTTTTTTAACCCTTCAGCAAACTCTTGGTTATTGGCCATGTTTTGGTTTTGCCGGCCGACCACAAGTTGTATTTGTACCCGTTCCTCTCCTGCAACCTGCTCCAGATACTCTTCTTCGGGCACAGCATCCCGGTGAACGTCGATTAGCGCGTCGGGCTGATCTTTGAGCGCTTCTTCCACCGTGCGGCGTGAACGCTGATACGCACCGGCGTCATGGGGAGTGTGGGGTTCTTTGGAGCGAATAACGTTGACACCCAGTTTCTCCAGAGCGCTGGCAAATGAATCACCAACATCAAGGATACCGCCGCCGGGATCCTTGCTTTCTGTGCCGTCTCCGGGAATATAGGATTCGGCTCCATGGGAGTTATAGACTGCAATTTTCTTTTGGTCATTTTGTTGCTGTGCAGGCAGCGACATCTTCAGTAACCGGTTGACACGGGCAATCCATCCCTCTTCTTCTCCCACCGGCGGCCCGGCAAGTGTGACTCTTTCCACCAGTTCCGCCACCGCTTCCTGTTCTTCCACAGATATCACACGGTAATAATTATTGGCCATGTTGATATATTCATCGCCAACACTGATACGGCGTGCCGTACGCACAATAACCTGCCCGTCCTGATCCACCATGGTGTATACTTGACCGCTGTGATGTTCAAACTCGTCAAAAATGTCGTCTAACTCCTGTGCTGCGGAAAAGACTGTGGCAAGAAGGAGGCAGACCCCCAGAATCAAAGCCAACGATGCCGTCCTTTTGAAGAAGTTATTCTTCACGGTTCTCACCCTCCCTGTGTTTCTCCCGGTCATCCCTATGCGATTCCTCACCGAACTCCACATCGGAAAGCCCGGCCTTCAGTTCATCGGCACGATCATGGGAAGGACCGCCCTGCATTTTTTCCCGGCTTTCACCGATTAACTCCGCCAGCATCAGGGCCAGGATGCCGCCAATAATGATACTGTCAAAGACCCCGGCACCGCCAATGGTCATCCGGCCACTACCACCGGTCAGGGCAATTTCAATCCGGGAAAAAATATCGGTTAAAAGCAACCCCATAGATCCCGCAATAAAGGCGGAACGCCGGGAGCGGCCTGCCAGGTACCCGACAACACCGGCAATAATGGCAAAGATGTACATCGGATCGAGAAAAAAGTTATAGGTCGGTTCCAGCGGCATTATTTTCATCGTACCGTAGACAATTACCGCTGTAATGAGAGACGCCACAATAGCCCTTACTTTTTCCTTCGTTGTACCGGCCCGGATAATCAGGTATCCAGCCAGAACAATGGGAACAATGCCGCCGCCAATATTAATGGAGACATTTTGCGTGATGGGGATATCCGGCAGAAATCCACCGATTACCAAGGCGCCCACAAATGCCAGCGCAGCACGGTCTGTTAACCGTAGCCTGTCCAGCACCCGCTGTGCGACTCCCAGATAGATCAGAATCGCCACTGCAATTAAAACAATCATACCGATCGTCATTATCCATACACCTCCATATTTTCAACATTGCACTAAATAGCGTAACCGAAACGATAAGATTTATGCTATTTATGCAATGCCGGAAGGTTCTTTTTTGGTGCTAAAACCAAAAAAAAGCAGGAGAGAAACTCTCCTGCTTTTGATCCTAATGTTAGCTCTATACATGACCTCTGACTTTAATCGCTTCAGCAACTCTGCTGATTGAATTAATATAGGCGGCTGTACGCATATCTACTTTATGTTCTTTACTGGTCATATAGGTTTTGTCAAATGCGTCAAACATCAGTGCCTTCAGCTTTGTATTTACTTCTTCTTTTGTCCAGTAATAGTTCATTAAGTTTTGTACCCATTCAAAATAGGATACTGTTACACCGCCGGCATTGGCCAGGATATCGGGAATAACCATCACACCATTTTTAAAAAGAAATTTATCAGCTTCCGGTGTGGTAGGGCCGTTGGCGGCTTCCGCCACAATCTTGGCCTTAATATTATGTGCATTCTTGGCAGTAATCTGGTTTTCCAGAGCGGCCGGAACTAGGATATCCACCGGCATCTCCAGCAGATCCTCACCGGTGATGAGGCTGCAGGCACCAAAATCAACACAGGAACCGGTCTCTTGTTTATGCTCAAGAAGGTGGCTGGGATCAACGCCATCGTCACTGTGAACGGCACCACGGGAGTCACTGACGGCCACAATTTTGCAGCCAAGGTCTGCCAGCAGGCGGGCTGCAATATAACCCACATTGCCATATCCCTGTACGGCCACTGTTGCACCGTTTAGATCCAAGCCAATCTTTTCTGCCGCTTTAATAATACTATAAATACAACCCTGTGCAGTGGCTTCAGTGCGTCCCAGAGAACCGCCAACAATAAGCGGCTTGCCGGTAATCATGCCGAACTGGTTGCTACCCTTAAGCCTGCTGAATGTATCCATCATCCAGGCCATAACCTGCGGAGTAGTGTATACATCCGGAGCGGGGATATCTTTATCCGGTCCGATAATGACAGCAATGGCTTCAATAAATCCTCTGCTGACACGTTCCAGTTCGCCGTTGGACATTTCCTTAGGATTACAGATGACGCCACCTTTACCGCCACCGTAAGGGAGCCCGACTACACCACACTTAAATGTCATCCACATGGAAAGCGCCTTTACTTCGTCAATGGTTACATCAGGATGGAACCGAATACCGCCTTTGCAAGGACCGATTGCATCGTTGTGCTGAGAACGAATACCTGTAAATACTTTAGTGCTGCCATCATCCATTTTAACCGGAAATGTGACAATAAGTACCCGTTTGGGTTCACTGATAATCGCCTCAAGGGCCGGATCGAGGTTGATATACTTGCCTGCCTCATGTATTTGCTGCTGAGCAATTTTAAAAGGATTTAATAATTCCGTCACCGTTGACACTCCTTCAAAATATAATTTGCAGATTACTGCCTCTCGTTGAAGATTATATCAACCTTCCTTTAAAACTGTCAACGAAATTACCTTTCACTATATGAAATTTTTAAAAAAGTTGGGCTGACATTTTTATGTCAGCCCAACTTTGTAATTGTTACCGGGAAGTAAGTACCTCTGAGAGCACGATATTACGCTGCTCCAACCATTCCCTTGTGTAGCCGCTTACCACCAGCGGGACATGGCGCATCTGGTCAATATTTCCTGCTCCGGTCATGACCATAATCATTTTTAATTCATTGATAATTTCCTGCAGACGTGCAACAAGGGCTCCCCGTCCCTCGGAAAGTAAAAGCTTCGCTGCAAGACCGGCTATGCCCACTGTGTTGGCGCCCAAAGCAAGTGCTTTAGCCGCCAGGAGACCTGAATTAATGCCGCCGCTTGCCACAATGTCTATGCCCGGTGCACCCGCCATGGTTTCCAGGAGTGATATGGATGTGGGCAATCCCCAGTCCAACAAGTCCTGGTTTGCTTTGCTGTGGGCTCTGCGTTTCTCAATCAACATAAAATTGGTGCCGCCTTTGCCGCCAACGTCAATGGCGGCGGCGCCCATATCTTTAAAAATGGCGGCCTGTTCTTTGGCGATACCAAAACCTACCTCTTTAATGATGACCGGAACACCAACCGATGCAATTATTTTTTCAATCTTATTTCTATACCCGCGAAAGTCGGTATCACCTTCAGCCATCATGAGTTCCTGGGGGACATTCAGGTGGATCTGCAGTGCATCAGCTTTAACCATATCCACAGCATGTTTGGCCATTTTCAGATCGGCGTAAGCACCGATGTTAGCAAAAATAATCCCTTCGGGATATACTTCCCGTACAACTCTGAATGTTTTTGCAAAAAGAGGATTCTCCAGCGCTGCCATTTGGGAACCGACAGCCAGTGCTAAACCGCATTCCTTTGCGGCCAGTGCAAGTTCACGGTTAATATTTTCTGCATCGTCGATGCCACCAGTAATGGCATTAATGAAAAGCGGGCGTAACAAATTAATCCCCGCCAGGCTGGCAGATAAATTAACAGCAGTCAGGCCGGTCTCCGGTAAACAATTGTGAACCAAGCTGATGTCATCAAAATTAGCATTGGTTAACTCGCTTCTAACCGTATGCCACAGGTGCTCTAGCTTTCTTGCCTGACGTGTCATTGCTACTCTTCCTTATCGTTGTCGGATGTGTCAAAAAGGTTGCCGAACACATCTCCCAGAGTTAGGCCTGTACCGGTGTCTGCAGGCTGCTGATACTGTTGTTGTTGCGTTGCTTCCTTTTTGGGACGGGGGCTGGCATCACGCATACTCAGACTAACTCTTTTGGCTTCCGTATTAATGTCGAGGATTTTAACTTTTACGGTTTCACCCTGTTGAACAACTTCAGAAGCTTGCTTGACATGGTAACCGGCTAATTGGGAAATATGGACAAGCCCTTCCACGCCAGGAATGAGTTCGACAAAAACGCCGAAATCAACCAGACGTGTCACTTTACCTTCTACAACTTCCCCTGCTTTAAATTTCTTTGTAATTTCTGTCCAGGGATCGGGAAGCGCCTGACGAATAGACAGGCCGATTCGTTCCCGCTCGGGAATCACTTCAATTACTTTTACGTCAATTTCATCGTTGACATTGAGAACTTCTGAGGGATGGTCAATGCGGTGCCAGGAAATTTCGGAGATATGGACAAGGCCGTCAATCCCGCCCACGTCCACGAAAGCACCAAAGTTTGTGAGCCGCTTAACCGTGCCGCGAATGATTTCTCCCTGCTTGAGACCCTTCAGTATCTGCTCCTTTTGAGCGGAGCTTTCCTCTTCCAGTACCTGTTTACGGGAAAGAATCAATTTTTCTTTCTCGCGGCGGATTTCAATCACTTTAAACGTTATTTCCTGATTCACAAACTCACTGAAGTCAGGGATAAAGCGGATATCTACCAGAGAGCCGGGCATAAATCCTTCATAACCGCCTCCCAGATCTACCACCAGACCTGCCTGGACAGCTTCTTTTACCCTGCCTGTCAGTACATTGCCATTTTCAAAGGCCTGCTCCAGTTCTTCCCACTTATTTTTGCGTTCAATGTTTTTGCGGGAGAGGAGCACCCGACCTTCCTGGGTATCTACATTCTTGACGACAACTTCAATTTCCTGGCCTATTTGAACGGCCTCAGAAAGAGCCTCGTCAGGCTTTAGTATCATTTCCTGGCGGGGAAGAACTCCCTCGCTCTTATATCCGATATCCACAAGGACCTCGTCTTCGGAAATCTGTACTATTGTACCTGTAACTACATCCCCCGCGGAGAATTCCCGAACTTCCTGATTAAGGGAAACTTCCTCCACTGCCACCTGCTCTTCTTGCTCTTCTTGCTCTTCTTGCACTTCCGGTTCTTCCTGGCTTTCCACATTCTTTTCGTTTTCCATCTTACCAATGACCTCCTTTATCGTCCAGTCGGGCGTTGAAGCACCGGCGGTTACCCCGACTGTCCCTACGTCTTGCAGTTGACTTGTGTCAAGTTCATCCGCTTCTGTGATTTGAATAGTTTTTACTCCGGCATCACGGCAAATTTCCGCAAGCTTTCGCGTGTTGGAGCTTTGACTGCCGCCCACAACAACCATTACATCCACTTCATCGGCTAACTCTCGGGCAGTTGCCTGCCGCTGCACAGTCGCCTGGCAAATTGTTTCATATATATCAACCGCCGGGACTTGCTCTTTTAGTTTCTCACCAATTTCATTCACAATACTCTGACGTTGAGTTGTTTGTGCTACCACTGCCAGTGGTTTATTGCTGTCAATTTGTGAAATTTGTTCAGGAGAAGAAATTACATGGGGTTCCCCGTTGCCCCAACCAACCAGGCCCTGAACTTCCGGGTGCGCAGGGTCACCAACAATGATTACCTGTTTTCCCTCGGCCGTCAATGTCGCTACCAGTTTCTGCAGCTTTGCAACATAGGGACAAGTAGCGTCTATGATTTCTATACCGCGTTGTGCTGCTTCGGCAAATATGTCCGGTGTAACTCCGTGGGTTCTGATCAGTACCTTAGCGCCCGGCGGTACATCCGCCAGCCGCTCAACGGTCACAACCCCGTTGTCATGCAGCCGGCGCAGCAGTGATTCGTTATGCGCCAGTGGGCCAAGAGAGTAAACCGCTCCGTTTCCGGCGGCTTTTAAGGCAGCGTCCACCGCTTTCCTTACACCGCCGCAAAACCCGGCATGTTCAGCCGTAATGATTTTCACATTGCTCACCTCATGCATTGTTTACCTGCCGCAAGCGGCCTATGTTGGCCATAATGGCGGCGGCAATTTGCTCCAACTGCTCCGCTTTCGCTTTTTGACCATAATACTCTGTAAATTCAAGCGGTTCACCGATTTTAACCTGAATCGGTTTAAACAGGCGGTAAGGGCCAATAATTGCCACAGGAATCACGGGAGCTTCGCTTTTTAAGGCTATTAAGCCAACGCCGGCCTGGGGCGGTAATAGTTCATCCGTCTTACTTCTTGTTCCTTCAGGAAATAAACCCAGGATATTGCCGTTTTTAAGTATGTCTAAGGCTGTTTTAATAGCCCTGCGGTCAGCACTGCCCCGTTTGACAGGAAAGACGTTAATCCCTTTTATTATCTGGCTGAAAACCGGGATCCTAAAAAGCTCTTCCTTCGCCATGAAGTGGACCTGACGATTTCGTACTATTGATCCGATTAACGGTGGATCCCACCAGGAAATATGATTGGAGCAAAGAATATACGGGCCTTCATTTGGCAGGTTTTCCAGGCCACGAACATCCCAGCGATAACAGAACCTGAATATCTGGATAAAAAACCAACGGATTCCCACGTACAGCACGGAATTCCCTCCCTGCGTCACTGCCCGTTTACAGTATGAACGATGGTGCTTATGACTTCCTCTGTCGTCATCTCCGTTGTATCTATGTGGATCGCATCATCCGCCGCTTTGAGCGGCGCACACTCCCGTTCGGAGTCGATTTTGTCTCTGGCAGAGATTTCACTGATCATTTGCGGCAACTCCAGCGTTTCCCCTTTGGCCGTCAGTTCCGCCAAACGGCGCCGGGCCCTTTCACCCAGTGAAGCAGTGAGGTAAAATTTATACTCAGCGTCAGGCATCACATTGGTGCCGATATCACGGCCGTCCATGACTGTTCCGCCTCTGGCGCCGATTTGACGCTGCTTATCTACCATTACGTCGCGCACTTCGGGGCAGCGTGCCACATAAGAAACTCCCCTGCTTACAACCGGCAGGCGAATGGCTTCGGAAACATTTTCGCCGTCGAGAAAGATTACATTCTGGTTGTCTTCACCACTTTGAATGTCTAATTGCAGCCGCCGGGTAAGCCGTCCCAGCGCGTCCCCGTCCTCTAAATCTATGTTTTCGCGCAGGGCAGCCACAGTAATTGCCCGGTACATGGCGCCTGTGTCGAGATATGCCAACCCCAGTTGACGCGCAACAGCACGGGCCACCGTACTTTTTCCCGCGCCGGCGGGACCATCAATTGCAATCCTAGGTTTCATTTCTGCCAGCCCCTTCCAGTAAAATTACACAACAAAAACAACACCTAGGTGTTGTCTGCAAGGTCGACCCTGAGATTCCGCGCTTCACGCAAATAAATATGTTTAACTTGAGACTGGCTCAGTTCGGTATTGATATGCATCATCACACGAACACAAAAAGCCATTGCACCGGGCACGTCCGCTTCAACGGCACAGAGCAGTGGCACTTCATTCCAGCCGAGTTCCCGGGCAGCAACGGCGGGGAACACCGCATTGAGGTCTGGTGTGAGAGTAAAAAATATACTAATGATATCTTCTTTTTGTATGTTATTCGCCTGCGCCATCCTGACCAGGAGTTCCCGAGTCGCTTCTAAAATTTCCGACTCAGTGTTTTCCGTAACATTTATTGCGCCGCGTAACCCTCTCACCACACTACAACCCACACAAACGTCCTCCCACGAACAACCGCTGTACTCAGGAAAATAGAAACTGTTTATTTACCGTATTTTAAATAATATCTTAAAATGCCAACTTTGGCAAGTCCTAACCTAGTCTCCTTTTATAACCACCCAGCCAATCGTCTCCGGGCGTCCGAAAAAGTGGACCTGCCTGCCATGTTGGGGTAACTGGATACCATCGGATACAGCACTGACAACTACACCCAGTTCCTCCTCCGGAATGTCTCCGTCAATTTCCACCAAATCTCCTTCACTGACAGTGATCACAACGGATGTGTTTTCTGAAAACGACTTGACCGCCGTCCCGTTAACGAACACTTCCACATTGCCTTTAACTTCTCCGAGCAACGTCAGTTCCAGGTAATGCATCACATCTCCGGCAGACCGGCTTATTGCCGGTGCCCCGATATCCACCGGTGTGTAAGGCTCACCTTCCAGGCGATCCACCAGATTAAGCGTCCGCCGTACCCCCGGCACCGTCAGCAAAGCTTGGCTCAAAAACAACAATACAAGAAGAAAAATTGCACCCCGGATTAATAATCGTTCGAAACCGCTTGTCCGTTCTTTAAACCACTGTTCAAAATCCATTTTAACGCCTCCCATCCTCTACTACAGAGTATGTCAGGGACAGCGTTTTTTATTCCTGTCCAATGGCGGAAAGGCCAGCCAAAGTTCCTGTGGAAAAGGCCGCCTGCAGATTATACCCGCCGGTGTTACCATCAATATCTATGACTTCGCCGGCAAAATACAGCCCTTTAACCAGCTTTGAAGCCATACTGGCCGGGTCAATTTCCTTACGTGACACACCGCCTGCGGTGACAATGGCCTCCCGGAGCGAACGTACTCCGCTTATCGTCAGCGGCATGTCTGTCAGCGTCTGAAGCAGTTGCCGGCGCTGTTCCCTGCTAATCTGGTTAACAGGCAGTTCACCGTCTATTCCAGATAACCGGATGACCGGCTCAATCAACCGCTGCGGTAATAACTCCCCAAGGCTGTTTTTAAATTGTTTGCGGGAGTATTTTTCAAAGTCACGCAAAAGTCTGGCATCCAGTTGTTCCGTGGTTAGTGCCGGTTTTAAATTTAAATGCACAACAGGCTTTTTCCCTTTTTTTAAAGCTTTCACCGCTTCCCGGCTTACCGTGAGAATAATCGGTCCGGAAAGGCCGTAGTGGGTAAAGAGCATTTCTCCAAACTCATCGGCCACTGTTTTACTACCCACAGTCAGTTGCACACTGACATTTTTAAGCGACAGACCGGTTAGATCCCAAACCCAGGTTTCCTCCGTCTCCAGTGGCACCAGCGCCGGATGCGGCGTTTCCACCGTATGACCCAATTCACGGGCAAGCCGGTAACCGTCACCGGTGGACCCCGTTGCAGGATAGGAAGCGCCACCGGTAGCGATAATCACCGCATCGGCTGGGAATTGTTTTTCCCCGCATTCGACATATTCAACGATACCATCTTTTACACCGATAGCCGTAGCCCTCTGTCCATAAATTACCCGGACACCGGTCTGATCTAAAAACCGCCGCAGCGCATCCACCAAGTCAAATGCTTTCTGAGACTGGGGGAAAACCCGGCCGCCCCGCTCCTCCACCGTAGGTACATCCAGATCATGAAAAAACCGGCGCACATCATCATTGGTAAACCGGTACAACGCACTGTACAAAAAACGCCCGTGCCCGGGGAATTGCGTAATAAAGTCTTCGAGATCGGCAGTATTAGTCAGATTGCCCCTGCCTTTTCCCGTAATCGCCAGCTTTTTTCCCAGTCTCTCGTTTCGCTCCAGCAGTGTTACAGCAGCACCGCCCTTCGCGGCATGACCCGCCGCCATCATTCCTGCCGGCCCTCCTCCTATTACTACTATCCGCATACAATCACTCCTAACTTTCCACCCGGGTCAGACCCAGTTCTACTGCCATCTTCCTGGCAGCCTCTCGCCTGCAAACTGAGCATTATTCTGGCCAGTTCACCCGCATCCATTTCATCACCATGGCCCAGATGGGAAATGTCATAATTCTGGCAGAACACGCAGCGCAGATTACAGTAGGAGAAAAAAACTGTCCCTGAACCTCCACGGCCAACCAAGGGCGCCTCCTCGCCAAAGTGGGGGCCAAAGCTTGACACTCTGGCCTTAGCGCCTGCACGGCAAAACCCCTTCTCCCCTTTTAGACGGTCCACACCGCAGGCCTGGGGACAAAGTAAACACCCGCCAAGCCCGCTGACAGCTTTTTGGGCTCTGACTGTTAGTTCACCGCTTTTAGCTAAATCAGTATAACGCACATTTTCCTCCTGGTAAATAAAAAGCGGCCCGCAGCCGCTTAGTAATGTTAACGCCTAATCAAAATATTTTTTCGCCTTCAGATAAACTTGCGTTTTTACCATGTCATTTACCTGGAAGAAGAGGTGTTCCATTTGCTGCTTGGACATAGTAATTCGTTCCGGCTCAACAATCAGAATACGGCGAAATTCTTCACGTACAGCGAAGCGGACCAGCTTGTCCAGGGAGTCTGCCACGACGTCGAGTTCCATGGGCGCAAAAGCCACTTCGTCATCGACTTCTTCGTCGTAAACGAAATAAATCTCACCCAGCTCAATATGGTCTATCTGGACTCCCTGCAGAGGGACATTCCGCCATAAGGCCGCTTGCTGCTGCCGAAGCTCCCCGGCCGCCTCTTCGGTGCTTTTGCCGCCAAAGAAGAACCGGGATGGCCTGGCCTTGCCGCGATAATCAAAGCGGACCTTGGCACGAATCGGAGACTGTGCCTGTAGCTCTGTTATTTCCGCCTGCTGTTTGCATTCCTCTAAACTAACCGGCTTTTCAAATCCGGGCTTCAGCACTTTAATCTCCCCTCTATGAACCTTCATTTACAGAGAAAACTCTATAATAACTATATTTTCCCCGTTGTAAAAAATAATTCGTGCTGAAAGGAGAAAATCCTGCCGGTTCCGCCTGTCTTCGCGTAGTCTTTACGATTAACTGTCAATATAACATGTATCGTTTAGTCGGACCAACTTCCAATGACCATCCACTTTATCTAAAATTGTCAGAGAACCAGGGTAAACCTGTACCCGTCCCACCGCAATTAAAGGCATGTCCATTAAGGCAGCAACGATTGCGCGGATTACCCCGCCGTGGGTAACAGCTAACGCTACCGCTCCTTCCTCAAGGCTGTCACAAATATCTTCGGCCGCTTTCCGCACGCGCGCCGTCAGTGCTGCAATCGACTCTCCATCGGGTGACGTATTTTTCACAGGATCTTCAATCCAAAGTTTAAACGCCTGCTGCAGGGAATCATCCATATCTTCATAACGAAGACCCTCAAAGCGTCCAAATGACATCTCCCGCAAATTTTCCATAACCTTCGGCTTCAGTCCAAAACGGGATGCCAGAGGTGCAGCAAAGGATTGTGTCCTTGCTAGCGGCGAAACGAAAATCGCAGCAGGCTTTTCCGTAAATGAACGGGCCAAACGTTGTGCCTGATCCTCACCCAGTTCGCTTAGCGGTACATCGCTGCTTCCCTGCAGGCGAAATTCCCTGTTCCATAATGTTTCACCGTGACGGATTAATATTAACCGGTTCATGTGGCCTCCATACGAGATTTATTTCAGCGCCTGGTGCAGTGCGCGTACCAGTCTTTCGTTTTCTTCCAACCCACGAACAGCAACCCGGAAATAGCTGTCATCTAACCCGTGATAGTTACTGCAGTTCCGAAGCAAAATACCTTTCCCGATCATTTTCTGTTGTAAAGCTGATACCTTTATCGTTGTACACTTCAAAAATATATAATTTGCTGAAGGCGGATATACAGTCAGGCCGGGAACGCTTCTTAACTTTTCAGCGAATGCTGCGGCAGTCGTTGCCATCAAAGCAGACGACCTTGCGGTGAAGCTGTCATCGGCCAGTACAAACTCCCCGGCTCTTTGCGCCAATGCATTGACACTCCACGGGTCACGGAGGCGATTAAGCCTTTTGAGCAAAGACGAATCCCCTGTAATAAAACCGAGCCGCAGACCGGGCAAGGCAAACATCTTTGTCATCGAGCGCAGAACAACAACTCCCTTTTTCTGCTCCTGTAGCATCGTTATTTCATCGTGACCGGGATAGAACTCCAGGAAAGCTTCATCCACAGCAAGCAAGCTTCCCGCGTTATCACATGCGTCAGCCGCTGCCAGCACTTCCTTCCGTGAAAGTAAGGTGCCTGTTGGGTTGTTAGGATTACAGAGAATTACAAGCCCCGGCTTCGCACGGATTATTTCGCGGCAAAACCCATCCATGTCCAGGCTGAAGTCGTGATGGTGATCTGACATGTAGTAAGTAACCTCGCAGCCCGCAGCCCGCGCTGCTTTTTCATACAACGTGAACGTGGGTGCAGTGAGAAGAACGGGAGCAGGTGCTATAAGTCGGGGTAACAGATAGATCAGTTCTCCTGCCCCGTTTCCGGCTAAGATATCCCCGGCAGGATTGTACCGCTGGCAAATCGCTGCCTGCAAGCCGCGGCATTCTGGGTCCGGGTAGCGGACAATTTCCGGCAGTTTTTCCGTAAGATAATCAAATAGCCCGGGTGGCGGGCCAAGCGGATTTATGTTGGCGCTGAAATCAAGAATCTCTTCCGGGTTGAGTCCCGCTGATACAGATGCGGTCCAGATGTCGCCCCCGTGCCCGTATGAAGAAAATGTTGCATCTGCCACATTGTCACCTCCGCATTTTTCTTGCTACTTCTTGCAACTTGCTACATTCATGCCACAGCAGCTATCACGATAAGCAGGGCTAATTCGTGAATCTCGCACGCCGCTCCAATCAGGTCTCCGGTGACACCACCGAAGTTCACCCGGAAAAAATGCCGAATGCCGAAAAACACAATAATTTGGGAAACAAGGGCTGCAAAGACAGTTGCCCAAAGATATGCGCCGGCTAACACAGTAAACAGGATTGCGGTGACAACTACGTGGGATATTCCTGCTCCTTCCACAAAAACCCTGCCCAGGCCGGATTCACTCCTTGCATAGCTACTTGTCCCCATCAGCGCCACCATGGCCGTCCTTCCTGCTACCGGAGCCAGAAAGAGTGCTCCGGGCATACTCAGTTCAGAGGAAAGGGCTGCAATAGCTGCAATCTTTAAGAAAATCAGCAAGGTGGCAGCCTGCGCGCCAAATGCACCTACACGGCTGTCCCGCATTACAGCTAACCGTCGCTCCTTGTCCCCCCTGACACCTAAACCATCAAAGGTATCCATTAACCCGTCGAGATGGAGTCCGGCCGTAAGTATCACCCAGAGAGTCACCGTCAATGCTGACGACAAAAATAACGGCCAGTTTCCCCGGGCCCAGTTAAAAAATAAAAATAATATCAGACCAACCAAAGCACCCACCAGCGGATAATAATACATGGAAGCAACCAAATCTTCTTCTTTGATTTCTCCCTGATCTCGGCCCAGGGGCAGAATGGTCAGGAAGCGCAACGCGAGAAAAAAATGCTTCACTACGTGCACCTTCTTTCAGTTTAACAAGGGCATAGTAACCTGTTAAGTTAGTAAATACCGTATAGCCAAACCTGCAGCTAAAAATATCATGGACGTTATCCGCATCAATTGGGATGCCCCGGAAATATCCTCATGCCCGGGGAGGCGCCCGCCGCTATTGAGCCGGGGACGGTTCGATATGCGGCCTCCGTAACAACTATCGCCGCCCAGAGTCAGACCCAGTGCGCCTGCCGTCAGTGCTTCGGAGAGGCCGCTGTTAGGACTGGGGTGTTTTCTGCCGTCATTTCTGAGCGCACTCCACGCCGCTCTCGCATCAAAGCCCAGAATAAATGCTGCCAGCAACATGGCCGGTACTGTAAGCCGTGCCGGCAACCAATTCGCAGCGTCATCCAGCTTGGCCGCCGCCCTGCCGAAATAAAGATAACGGTCATTTTTGTAGCCTACCATGGAATCCAGTGTATTCACAGCTTTGTACGCCAGTGCCAGGGGCAGGCCGCCAATCAATGCGTAAAAAAGCGGTGCCGTAACGCCATCCACAGTGTTTTCCGCCACTGTTTCCACTGTAGCACGGGCAACTTCCGATGCAGACATACTGTCTGTGTCCCGGCCGACAATCATGGAAACGGCGCGGCGCGCCGCCGGCATATCACCGGCAGATAAAGGCCGGTAAACGGCTGCCGCCGACTGAGACAAGCTTTTTGCTGCCAATGTGGTGGCCAGCAAAACAACCGTCATTAGTCTGCCGACAGCAGGATGGAGCAGTTCGGCGGTGTATACAGCGAAAACGGCAACAGCCCAGGTGGCACCCACCACTGTGATCACCAGTAATGCACCGCGCCATAATAGCTCGGCAGGTGGCTGGGAGATGTCACGGAGCCTTTTCTCGAAAGCAGAAATCATACGGCCAACCGCAATCACAGGGTGTGGCAGCCAATGTGGATCGCCGATAACGGCATCGAGCAGATATGCTAGCAAAAGTGTCACTCTGCCCCTCCCTTCACATAAAGGGGCAAGCCAGCCACAGCCAGACAAACAGAATCAGCCTGGGATGCCAGGTACTGGTTGGCACGACCCGCAATATCCCGGAAAATCCGCCCCAACTGCGATTCAGGCACAATGCCGCAGCCCACCTCATTGGCAACTACAATGGTCTGAAACGGAGATTGCCTGGCCAGAAAGCATAATTCTTCCAGTTGCGTATGAATCTCGCCCTCCAGTAACGAGAGAGCGACCGGTGTCATCCCTTCCTCATAACGATCCAGCAGAAGATTGGTCAGCCAAAGGGTAAGGCAATCAACGATCACCGCTGCATAATGCCGGGGAACACGGCCCAGTGCCGCAGACAGGTCAAGGCGCTCTTCTACTGTCAGCCATTCTCCCGGCCTGCGCTCCCTGTGCTTTTTTACCCTTTCAGCCATTTCATCGTCAAATACACCGGCCGTGGCAATATACGCGACCGGTCCTGCCGATTTCTCTGCCCTTTCCTCAGCGAGGCGGCTTTTCCCGCTGCGGGCGCCCCCGATCATTAAAACCAACCCTCCGTTTATGTTTTCCACATTATTTTCCCCCACAGCTGAATTCACGGCAGGCGTCCACAAAACGGCACGCCACCGCCGGGTTGCTGAGAAAATGAAGATGAATATATGAGCCCGCGGCGTTGCCAACCCTTTCCCCTACCGGGTCCCCTTCGGGAACCCTGGCATACAGCGGCGCGGCAGTACCGTCTTCCATGTCGGACCAATGAAACTCATGACCGCGGCAGGTTTCCCCGGCCGGAAGAAGATTGTTACCCTCCGTACCAGATACTTCCACATACCCCAACGCGCGGCGTTTGTGCCTCATGGAAGTCCGTCCGGGAAAAACACCGGCCATGGGAAAATGACGACCTTCAAAATCCACCAGTTCCTGAGACAGGTACATATAGCCACCGCACTCTGCATAAACAGGCATTCCCGTCGCGGCCGCACTGGCAATCTCATTACGCATCGGTTCGTTCTCTGCCAGTGTTTCGGCAAACATCTCAGGAAAGCCGCCACCCAGAAATATCCCGGCGCAGTTTTCCGGCAGTCGTTGATCATGTAACGGGGAGAAATCAATCAGTTGGGCGCCGTATGCTTCCAGTAACGCCAGGTTCTCCGGATAATAGAAATGAAAGGCTTCATCCCTGGCCACAGCAATGATACAGTCTTTCTTCCGGGGCGGCGGGAACGCCGTTTTCCCCGGTTCAGACAAAGCCGGAGCCGCTGTGGCAACCTGCAGTATCCCATCCAGATCTATATACTCCTCTACCAATATGGCCAATCTTGCCAACAGCATATTAATGCCATCCATCTCTTCGGCCGGCAACAGCCCCAGGTGCCTCTCGGGAATGGTTATATCAGCGCTTTTGGACAGATAGCCAAACACAGGCAGTCCCAGATATTCCTGCACTGCATCCCGTAAAAGCCGGTAGTGGCTTTCCCCGGACACATGATTGAAGATAACACCGGCGAAAGGGACATCCTTATCAAAATGGACGTATCCGCCAACTAAGGCAGCGGCGCTGCGGGCCATCTTTGCTCCGCTGGCAACCAGAATAACAGGCGAGCCGGTTATCTTGGCCACATGGGCCGTACTCCCTGTCTCCCCCATGTTCTTCCGACCGTCATAAAGCCCCATCACCCCTTCAATCACGGCCAGTGAACCGGCGGGTGCACGGCGGGCCAGAACTTCAAGCACCTGATCCGGCGGCAGCATCCAACTGTCCAGATTACCAGCTGGTGTGCCGGCAGCCAGGGTATGAAAGCCAGGGTCGATATAATCCGGCCCAACCTTAAAAGGCACAATCAGCCGCCCTCTGCGGCGCAGCGCCGCTAAAATCCCGGCCACCACCGTCGTCTTCCCCACACCGCTATGCGTCCCGCCAATTAAAATCCTATCCATAAACTTCCCGCCTTCAACTTTTTTCAACAGTCTGGAGTTAATGTTAAAAGGGCGTTGACTATCGCGGCTGCAATGGTGCTGCCGCCTTTTTGTCCCAGGACGGTAATCCAGGGGAAGTCAAAAGATGTGAGCCATTCTTTGGATTCGGCGGCCCCGACAAAACCGACCGGGGTGCCGACAACCAGGGCTGGGCGTGCCCGGCCGGCTGTTACTGCTTCAAGTAGCACAAATAAAGCGGTTGGCGCATTACCAATTACAAAAATCCCATTCATGGGTTGTTGTGCCAGTGCCGCTTCCATGGCGGCTGCAGCCCGGGTTATGCCGCCCATTTTCGCTGCGTTTGCTATTTCCGGCTCATGAATGGTGCAATACAAATCCAACCCTAGCTCTGCAGTTGTCTTGCGGTTAATCCCGGAGCGTACCATTTCCACATCGCAATAAACACGCCCCCCGGCAGCCAGCCGTCTGGCCCCCGCCTGCGCAGCGTCTTTTCCGATGACAGTTATCTCTGCAAATGACGGATCTCCCGTCGTATGTACAATCCGCTTTACCACAGGCTTTTGCCAACGGTCCAGATTGTATCCGCCTAAAAGCTCTTCAATCATTTCCATGCTTTTCTCTTCAATCCTTCGCGGATCTTTAATATATTCCATAACAGCCTCCTACTGATGCGGGGCAGCGTCCACCCGGTCCCAGACAATGTCCGCCATCCGCTCGTCAATCCCCAACACCGGCGCCAGAATCAACCGCATATCAGGGTATTTCTCTGCCACTTCTGTAAGGACTTCAGGAATATCCTCCTGGATGTGCACACCTTCATACAGAAAAACCGGCACAATTGTTACTTCTTCCACACCGTCCGCCGCCAGTTGGGCCAACGCACCGGGCAAGTCCGGCTTAGCAAACTGCAAAAAACCGTGTGTAATAGTAGCACCCGGACGCTTACTTTTCACTAAACCGCACAACCTGACCAACGCATCATTCGCTTCCTGTTTCCTGCTACCGTGTCCAACAAGCAATACCGCCTGTTTCATATCAAAAACCTCCTTTAAAATTCAACCCATTTTCCAACCGGGGGGATCCTCTGCAAATCGGGGACGGTTCTCTGTCGCAAAAGTATTACGTTACGATTAAGTTCACCTTTTCTGCGACAGAGAACCGTCCCCGATTTGCATGTTTGCAACTTAGGAACCGTCCCCGGGTTGCAAAACTTGTTATTGGGGGATTTTTTTTAGGGCGTTAATAATTTCTGTGGGGAAGTTTATGCCGGCGGGGGAGGGGGGGCGTCTAATGAGGACGATGGGGATTTTTAGTTCTCTGGCGGCGGCTACTTTTTCTGGAGTGCCCCCGGTTTCGCCGCTGTCTTTGGTGATGATTACATTGGCACTGTATTCCTTGAACAATGCAATGTTCAGCGCTTTTGATACCGGACCCTGGATTGCGACAATTTCGGCGGGGGAGAGCCCCAGGCTGGTGCACTGACGGATACTGTCCGCATCGGGGAGTACCCTCGCCACCACTTTTTTACCTTCGGGCAGATGATTCAATATCTCCCTGAGATGCCTGCTGCCGATGGTCAGGAAAATGACTTTTCCTAATCGTGCAGCAATTTTCGCTGCCGCTGCAAAATCTGCGGCATAATACACGCCGTCGCCTGCCTCGATTTGCCCTGGCGGCCGCTCAAAGCGGAGATAGGGAACACCGGTTTTTTGGGCAGCCTGCCGTGCTTCTGCCGTCGCCTGCTCGGCAAAGGGATGGGTGGCATCTATCAGTGCCCGGACGCCTTTCTCCCGGATAAAACGGGTCAGTGCGGCGGTATCCATAGCACCCTGAAGGACGGTGCAGCCACCCTGCTTGCGCAAAAGGTCGGCGCCGTAGTCACTGATGGCGGTGGCCACAATCATTTCAGCAGGAAAGGCGGCACGCAGGGATGTCAGCAAAAGACGGGCGTCTTTTGTCCCCCCCATTACCAAAATCATAGCGCGTACCCCCGTGGCGTGACCATGCGGCCGTTCACGACTTTCGTACAACTGTTGCCAATAATCACAGTGGTAAACATATCTACTTCTTCTACATTCAGCTGGGCCAGCGTAGTAATTTTGCTTCCTTCTTCAGCACGGCCGCAGTTTCTTACTAAGCCAACCACCGTGCTACCGTCTCTCTTCTCTAATATAATGCTGCGGGCCGTGGCCAAATGATCTTTCCGGCCCCGGCTGCGCGGGTTATACAGTACAATGATAAAATCCGCATAGGCGGCAGCCTCCAGCCGCCGGACGATGGTTTCCCATGGCGTAAGCAGGTCGGACAGGCTGATGACAGCAAAATCATGCATTAATGGAGCACCAAGCAATGCAGCAGCCGCATTGGCCGCCGTTACGCCGGGAACGATATCTACTTCCATACCGGCGGGTGCTGCTTCCAGCACCGGGCCGGCCATGCCGTACACCCCGGGGTCTCCGCTGGAAACAACAGCCACATGTTTTCCCTTGGCGGCAATTTCCAAAGCGAGCATAGCCCGGTCAACTTCCTTTTTCATGCCGGAAGAAATCACTTCTTTTCCGGCTAAATGATGCTCTATCAGCTTAATATAGGTTGTGTAGCCGACGACCACATCTGCCCGTGCCAGTGTTTCCAGAGCTTCCGCTGTCAGTGTCCGTTCCGCTCCCGGCCCCAGGCCGACCACGGAAATCTTCCCTTGGCCACTGCCACTGTTATCCCGTTCAGATTTTGTTTCGGCACCAGCAACTGGTCGCTGCTTGCTGCCAGCATCGCTACCGGTTCGCATACCGCACCCACCCCCATGTTTTTTTGTACAAAGTTTGACGTTTGATAAGGCACAGTCAGCGAATTAATCTCATCCGCACTGTAAAAGAACAGCGGCACCCTTAGCGTTTCAGCTGCTTTAAGAAGCCCGGGCTCATCGCTTTTTTTGTCAATGCTGGCCAGACCGGCCACACTGGACGGGGCCAGGTTGTAACCGCTCAGCACACCGGTTACAGCTTCCAGGATGCGCTCTGCCGAAATACCGCGCCTGCATCCCACCCCGACATATAGGACAGGCGGACGTAAGTATACGTCGTTCTCTCCGGCATCGGTGAAGATAGTCTGATGCGTAATGATTGCCCGGTAGAAATATATCCTGCTCAATTTAGAAAAATCCGCAAGCGGTTGAAACAATAAATTGCCCTTCGGCGATTGCTCAACATCTTCTTCTGTAAAGACGACCACCGTCTCCCCGCGGAGCATGGCAGCGTTTAACTGTTTTATGCCGGAAAAGGGCTCAGGCATCAGGCCGTATTCCCTGGCAAACACATCAACGGCCTGAAGTTCATTGACGTCAGTAGCCGTGGTAATGACCGGGATTGCACCGATTGCTTCACCAAGTTGCCACGCCAAATCATTGGCCCCGCCCCAGTGTCCGGAAAGAAGGGAGACAGCATACTGTCCCCGCTCATCCATGACGACGACAGCCGGATCCGATAGCTTGCTACGAATCAGCGGCGCCAGTAGCCGGACGGCAATTCCCGTTGCCATAACCAACACCAGGGCACGCTTTGTGGTAAAACACTCCATAAATGTTTCCCTTAATGAACGATAACATAAAGCCGGGCACTCCGGAGGACAATGTCCCTCAGGAAGATAAACGGTAAAGCCTGTTTTCGCGCCAATCTCCAGCGCAAGTGTTCCTCCCTGCGCCGTCAGCGCGATAACGGCGCCGTTCATGTCGTCTTTCCCTCCCGGAAACCGTGGGTAAATTCAGTTGCATAAAGCCGCGATTGCGGATAGTCTTTGCCGGTTAAAAAGTCGCCAACCAGAATCATGGCCGTCTTCGTGATGCCTGCCTCTTGAACAAGTGTAGCAATATTATGCAGCGTCCCCCGAATCACCCGTTCCTCGGGCCAGGAAGCCTTCTCAACGATGGCAACCGGTGTTTCCGGGGTATACTCGGTAATCAATTCCGCCACAACAGATTCAATCATACCCACACTGAGGAAGATGCACATGGAGGCCCGGTGGGAAGCTAAACCACGTAAGCTCTCCTTTTCCGGCACAGGAGTCCGTCCCGCCAGCCTGGTAATAATCACAGTCTGCGAGACCTCGGGCAATGTCAGTTCCCGGCCGACGGCGGCGGCCGCAGCCGCAAACGATGATACACCGGGGACAATCACTGATGAGATGCCCCTTTCAGCCAGTGCGTCCATTTGCTCCTGAATAGCGCCAAACAGTCCGGGATCTCCAGTATGCAGACGCACTACAGTAACACCATTTTCCACGGCTTCCGTCATTAACTCCACCTGCTGCTCCAGATCAAGGCCTGCACTGTCCACCAATTTGGCCTCAGGAGCGGCATGGTTAAGTATGGCGCGATTGACCAGGGAACCCGCATAGAGAACCAGGCCGGCCGTACCAAGCAACCGTGCGCCTTTCACGGTAATTAACTCCTCATCACCGGGTCCGGCGCCAACAAAGAATACTGTCAAAGGGGACGCCTCCTTTTTGCTATTAAGAGTGATAAATAATCCACATCCTCCCCGCGGAGCGTGAAGGGGTTGTTTGTCCAGGACTCTTCGGCGCTACCGCAGCGGGTGACCAGGTAAACTTCCTCGTCCAGCCCAATCCGCCGGAGCATTTCCAGCGTCTGATCATAGGCTGCGGAAACTTTCAAAAAAACAATGGTATCAAAATGTTTGGCAATCTCTTTTAATTCTTCTTCATCCACAGGAACGGGAACTACTGCCAACCGTTCATCTTTTTCCACCAGCGGCACGCCAACCACAGCGGCGGCGGCATTAATGGCAGAGACGCCGGGAATCACTTCCGCCTGTGCCTCGGGGTTTTCCCTGCGCAGATAACGCAGCAGGTACCCAAACGTACTGTATAAAAACGGATCGCCAATGGTTACAAACGTTACTGTCTCTCCATCGGCCAGCAGCGCTGACACCTGCCGGGCGGCATCAATCCAATGTTCTTCCAGGACGTCCTCATCTCTGGACATGGGAAAGAGTAATTCCACAATGCGGACGTCATCGCGCAGATATCGGGAAGCCGCTGTATACGCCACACTTTCCCGACCCCGTTTGGAGATGGGAATACAAAGCACATCAGTCCGCGACAAAATATCTTTGCCTCTGACAGTAATTAAATCTCCGTCTCCGGGCCCCACACCCAAGCCGTAAAGTATACCTTTCGTCACTGCTGTCACACATCCTTTTGGGCACTGAGAATCCAGATACCGTTTTGTGCTTTAAAATACCGTTCCTTACCCAACGCTTCCAGCCGCGAAACCTGAACATGGATACCTTCCAGGCCAGAAAACGGCGGCGAAGCCAGAATCTCCAAGGCCGCAGCCATGGTTGACGGCGTAATGGCATTTACGATAACCATGCCGCCTGCTGCCATGTTTTCCGCGCAGACAGCAAGAATATCTTTAAGCCGGCCGCCGCTGCCGCCGATAAACACCCGGTCCGGCGCAGGCAACGTCATTAATGCTCCTGGTGCCTCCCCCTGAAGGACGGTAACATTCCCCACCCCAAAACGGCGGCAGTTTTCCTCAATCAGCACAATCCCCTCAAGGTTCCTTTCCACAGCGTAAACATGGCCGCCCGGTGTAAACAGTGCCGCTTCCACCGTAAGTGAGCCTGTCCCGGCGCCCACATCCCACACTGTCAGGCCTGGCGCCAGCCTGGCACGGCACACGGTGAGGGCACGGACTTCTTCTTTAGTCATCGGCACGGTGCCCCGGAGAAATTCACCATCCGGAATTCCCGGAGTATGGCAAGTCCGAATCTCAGACATCTTCAATCACCATCACACAGTCCCCTTCTACTGTCTCATCCAGCGCTGACAAGCGGGTTTTCACAATTTTTTCATCCGGTGCCGTCAACCTGTAACATAGCGTCACTCCGGTATCAGCACCACCCCCGTCTAAAACCAGAGTTGCAAGCCGGGCTGGCGTCCAGGCACGGTCAGTAAGAACCGCTTTCCTGCCCGGACCCAAAAGCGGCGGCAACAGTTCCCTGCCGTCCCGGCCATGGGCAGAAAGAAGCACCGCATCGTGCCACAGAATCCCCAACCGGGCAAACGCCACCTGGAGCGAAGATATCCCCGGGTATACTTCCAGTTCATCATCGCAAAAATGCTTTTTAAGAAAGGCCAGAAGGCTGTAAAATCCCGGATCACCGGAAACCAGGACAGCAATTTTTTTAGTGCTGGCCCGTTTTTTTAATTGAGTTACCAAACTGGCCAGATCGGCTGTCACAGGCAATGTTTCTTTCCCCAGTGACCGAAAGGGCGCCAGTGCCCGGGCACCGCCGGCAAGGATATCAGCTTCGGCCGCAATTTTTTGTACCACAGGCAGTATGTATTCTTCTCCGCCGGGACCGACCCCGGCCACAATAATCTTAGCCATGGTTCCACTCCTTTAAGCACGCCGCACCAAATGGATCTGCCGCCAGCACGTCTCCGCGCAAATTTAACAGGATACAGCCCACTTTAATCTGATTCCGGGCAAATTTCCCTGCCCGGCTTACTGCTTCCGTTGCCACCGCAGTAAGAACGGATGCATTGCCCCGCTCCACCAGATACCGGGCTGATTCCTCGGCCGTATTATGCGCCATCAGCGCACGAAGCGCCTCCACAGGCAACCCGGCCAGAGCCGCATGAGCCACCAGCGTTTCCCGCCGGGCATCGGCCACAGAACTATGAGTATCGGTAATCCCGGCCGCCACCTTGACTAATTTGCCGATATGCCCGAGGAGAATTACCTCAGACACCCCTTTGGCCGCACACCCTGTAAGCATATAGCCAATAAAGTTGCTGGTCAGTATTACAGCATCGGTTTCCACCGGCAATAGTTTGCGGGCATTTGTTTTCCCCATCTTCCCTGGTGTCAGCACTAAGCGCCTGTGTCCCGCCGCCAGCGCCACATCTATTTGGGGCAAAAGCGAGCGTTTAAACGCTTCGGATGACATCGGTTCCACGATTCCCGTAGTACCCAAAATAGAGATGCCGCCGAGAATACCCAAAGACGGGTTTAATGTGCGAGCTGCCAGTTCCCTGCCCCCGGGAACGGAAATGGTTACACGGACTCCTTTGCCTGGGGGAAGAACGCTAACTACGGCAGCTAAAATCTGTTGCCGTGGCACCGGATTAATGGCTGCCTCTCCCGGAGGCACGGCCAACCCTGGTTTCGTCACCCGGCCCACACCATCCCCTCCCATTAGCTGAACTTCTGCCTTAGGGAGAGTTTCCGCTTCTGCCACAATGAGCAGCTTATGGGTGACATCAGGATCATCGCCCGCATCTTTACGGACGGCGCAGCGTGTCCCGGTTGCAGTGATTTCGCATAATTCCACGGACAGCGTAAGCGTAAGGCCGGACGGTGTATCTACAGTAACCATCTCAACCGTGTCGCCGGTATAGAGAAAACGCACTGCTGCGGCAGCAGCGGCGGCGGCGCATGTTCCTGTGGTAAAGCCGGCACGTAATGTTGTGCCGTCCGGTTGTTGGTATACTGGAAGCATACTTGTATCCCCTTAGCGTTTATTCCCCAGCCGATCCTTTATCCACTTTCGGGCCTGTCCGATTGTTAACGGCAATGTCTCTGTATCAACGTCATCTTTGTCGCGCAATATCTCGGCAAGATGAGCGATTCGCGGCAACCGCAACCCGGCCTTTCGCATCGCGGCCGCATCACTGAGCACTTCTGCCGCCGGACCGGTACGGACGACCTGCCCCTTGTCAAGGACGCAAACACGGTGGGCAAACACGGCCGCCAAATCCACATCATGGGTAGTCACGACCACTGTGAGCTGTTTTGATTCATTGAGTGCCCTGACCAATTCCATGATACGCACGGCACCTATGGGATCAATCCCGGCTGTAGGCTCATCCAGCAGCAACACTTCCGGATCCATGACCAGGATCCCGGCCAGTGCTGCCCTTTTCTTCTGACCGTACGAAAGGGTGCGGACTTCCCTGGGCCCGAACCCGGCAAGGCCCACCGTTGCCAACGCCTCCGCTGCCATTTCTCTGGCCTTTTCTCCATCTTCCCCTAAGTTGCGGGGACCGTACATCACATCTTCTTCTACGGTAGGTGCAAATAACTGGTCGTTGGGATCCTGAAAAACCAATCCTACCTTACTGAATAAATCTTTTTCCCGGTATCTCCCCAGAAGCATGCCATGAAGGGAAACAGCGCCCGAACCAGGCCTTAGCAGCCCATTTAGATGGTGAAGCAGGGTCGTCTTCCCCGAACCGTTTACTCCGAGAAGAAATAATATTTCACCTGTTTCCACAGTCAGTGTCAGCCGGTCAAGCGCCGGGACGTTGGTGCCAGGATACGTATAGGTAATATCTTGTGCAGTTAAAATTGACACGGCGCCACCTCCCGATAAGACTACTATGATTTTACCACACTTGCCAGCGCCCAACATACAGTGCAAGGAAAAGTACCGCTGCGGTGAAAAGGGGAATCGCATGACGAAAATGAGTGACGGTAAGAGGTTTTGGCCGCTCCGCCGTTGCTCTGCCGTCAAACCCGCGAATACGCATGGCCCGATACGTCCGCTCACTGTGGTCAAATGCGCGCACCACGGCCTGCCCGCCGATTGCCGCTGTGGAAACGGCGGCAGAGCGCCAGTCCTGGTAACCCAGTCGCAGCGTCCTGGCCTGGCGCATTCTGCAGATTTCCTCTTCATAGACAGAAAGATAACGCCAAGTCATGCTAAGTACAGCAACCACCGGTGCCGGCACCCGCAGCCAGGTCATGGCACCGTTAATTTGCGTTAGTGTAGACGATTGGGCAAACCAGAAAAATGCCAAAACACCGGATGCAATCCGCAGTGCCAATAATCGTCCCATCACAAACCCCTGCGGAGAGTACCTAATCAGTTGCCCTAAAATTGTAACGGTTTCCATGGGCGCACCGCCAAAAAAGAAATGAGCCAGGAAAAAGATGGCAGCAAACGTCAATGGAATAAGCAGCCTTTTAAAGCTTCGCAAAGGCGGACGGGTGAAAACGATTAAACATCCGAAAAAGCAAGCGGTGAAGATAAGAAACTGCGGCCGGGTGGACGCACTCCCCAGCAGTAAGATGAAAATCAGAAAAAGAAGTTTCAATCGGACATCAATGTTTTTCATTGCTCGGCCTCCGCCTGCTGCAGCCGTTTCACCAACGCCGGCCGGGATTGTGTAACATAGTTCAGTATACCCACCGTGATAAATCCTTCCAGTAACGCTACCGGAAGCTGCAGGGGGAGAAACGCCAATATCAGCACTGCCCACTGGGCAAAAAAAGTTTGCCCGGGAAACACCGGTGCCAACTGCAGTGCAGAAACAACATAGACCGCCAGATCACCAATCAGCGCCGCCAAAAATATAGCCGCCGGCTTGGGAACGCGAACCCGCAAAGCCGAACGGTAAACAGCAATGGTTGCAAAAGAACCGGCTACGCCCATAGCAAAAACATTGGCACCCAGTGGTCCCAAACCTCCCTCTCCCAGGAGGAGCGCCTGAAGAATCAAAGCAACTAAAGACAAAATAATAGCGAGCCATGGACCAACCAACAGCGCAGCCAGCGGCACACCGACCATATGGGCCGACGTTCCGGTAAACGGTACCGGGATATGCAGCATGGACATGACAAAAACGGCTGCTCCCAGTATCCCCATCATCGGCAGTAGCTCCGGTATCTTCTTTTCCGTCTTTCTGTATTCCTTAACGGCCCGAACCAGCATGATACCGCTGGCACCGGCCCACCCGGCAGCTTGTGCTGCCGGTAAAATTCCCTCAGGCAAATGCATGGTGTAGCCTCCTTTATGTCTTTTGAATCAATGTATGTAGCAATTCCAAATCAAGGTGGTCACGGACAGCCTGGGCCAGCAGGCGGTATGAGCTTTCCCGCCGCTGCCGGGCCGAAACACCGTCACCGGTCCGTTCAGGTAATCCATGGGCAACACGCACCCGGTTGAGGAACCCTTGCCGGAACTGCGCTGAATCAAACAATCCGTGCAGATACGTGCCAATTACCCGCCCGTCCCCACTCACCGCCCCGTCCGGCCGCCATACCCCGTCTTCAGCGGCTAAACTGGCAAAGGGCTCTCCGGCCAGCCGTATCGTCCTTCCCATGTGTATTTCATAGCCTTCCAGTGACTCACCCTCGAACACGGTTTTACCTGTAACGCGGATTGTGGTTTTCTCCGGGTAAAATTCCGTCTCCACCGGCAGCAGACCCAATCCCTGGCCGTCACCGCCGGTACCGTCACTGCCGGATGGGTCTGTAATTCGTTCCCCCAGCATCTGGTAACCGCCGCAGACACCGACCACGTAGGAGCCGTGTTGCTGGGCGGCCAATATTGTCTCCGCCAGGCCGCTGTCCCTGAGAAACGCCAAGTCTGCCAGGGTATTTTTTGTTCCCGGCAAAATAATCAGATGAGGAGAGCCAATCTCACCCGGTCGGTCCGTGAACCGCAGCGATACCCCCTCTTCTTCGGCCAAAACGTGGTAATCGGTAAAGTTGGCAATCCGCGGCAGGGTAATGACAACAACTTGCAGCTCCCCCGCTCCGTTCCCGGCCCCGCGCAGGCCCAGAGAATCCTCGGCGGGCAACGACAGCTTCTCCAGAAACGGCACCACCCCTACAATGGGCTTGCCTGTAATTTCTGTTAGCTGGTCTAAACCGGGCTGCAGCCTTTCCTTAATTCCCCGGAACTTATTAATGATCACACCCTGCACCCGGTTTCGTTCATCATCGGTAAGAAGGGCCAGTGTACCTACCACGGCGGCAAACACTCCGCCGCGGTCTATGTCGGCAGCCAAAAGTACAGGAGCATCCGCAGCAGCAGCCAATCTCATATTTACGATGTCATGGTCACGGAGATTCACTTCGGCCGGGCTGCCTGCCCCTTCTATCACCACCACATCAAACTGTCGGCGCAGCTTTGTCAAAGCTTTAAGCACGGCGGGAAACGCTTCCTGTTTGTATTCCTGATAGTGTGCTGCAGACATATCGCCCACCGGTTTCCCGCTGACAATAACCTGGCAGTCCGTATCCGACACCGGCTTGAGTAACACAGGATTCATCTCCACCATCGGTGCCACCCTGGCCGCCTCAGCCTGCATCACCTGAGCCCAGCCAATCTCACCGCCGGGGACAACCATGGCATTTAGGGCCATATTCTGCGCCTTAAACGGTGCCACAGTATACCCTTCCTCACTGAGCCAGCGGCAGAGCGCAGCGCAAAGGATACTTTTGCCTGTGTCCGATGAGGTGCCCTGCACCATAATCACAGCACCCATCAGCTCTCACCCCGCTTCGGCCCGTTCAGGCCCATCATCGCATAAATTGCATCCATGTCCAGCGAGGCCCGGACATGGTCTGCCAAACGGTCAATTGGTTTGACAACAGCGTCTTCCGACGGTGCCAGGGCTACCCAGCCCTTACGCAATCGCAGTGTATTAAGCCAGGTCCGTCTGAAAACCGGTTTATCAAAAACGCCGTGCAGATAGGTACCCCAGATGTTTCCGCAAGGGGAAACGGCGCCTTCAGGAATTTTATCCCCTGAGTCCGTAATGAGCTGAAACGCAGGCAGGCACCCGGTATGACGCTCTGTCTGCCCCATATGTATTTCGTACCCTTCTACCAGGCAGCCCTCAGCAAAGGGCAACAGTCCTTCAGCCCGGGCACGGGTAACCCTTTTTTCGGGGAAAAAGTTTGTATCGGTAGCCAGTAAACCAAGCCCGCCGGTAACAAGAGGAGCCCCTCCTGATTCCCGGCCATCGGGGTCACTCAGTGTCTGCCCCAGAATCTGATATCCGCCACAAATTCCCACCACAGGCACGCCACGGGCAGCCAGATTTATGACAGCCGCAGCCAACCCCGTTTCTTGCAGAAAAGTGAGATCGTTCATACTGTTTTTCGTGCCGGGAATAATGACGGCGTCCATATCGGCGGACAATTGCTCCGGGTCATTGCAATAGTGAAGCGAAACATCACTTTCAGCTGCCAATGCATCCAAATCGGTAAAATTTGAGATGTGGGGCAGGCGAAGCACTGCGATGCGCAACTGGTTTTCCCCATGATTCAGCGGTACCTCTATCCTCTCCAGCGCCACACCATCTTCTTCAGCCAGACCTGTATCGGCTACGTAAGGCACTACACCGATTACTGGCCTGCCGGTCCGTTCTTCCACCACATCTAACCCTGGTTGCAATAACTCCAGATCACCGCGGAATTTATTAAAGATAAATCCCGCTACCCGGGCATTGTCTTCTGCGGGGAGAAGCATCATTGTTCCAACTACCGCAGCCAGCGCACCGCCCTGATTCACATCTCCCACCAGTAAGACTGGTGCGTCTGCCAGGTGAGCCACTTTCATGTTGGCCACATCCTGTGCGGCTAAATTAATTTCTGCAGGGCTTCCCGCACCTTCAATGACCAGAATTTCATAGTCTTTGTGTAATATACTGAGTGACTCCCCGATGATATTCATACAAAGAGCGACATATTCTTCTTCCGTCCTGGTTGAGTAATCCATATCGCCATGGACCTGGCCCCGGACAATAACCTGCGCCTGTCCTTTTCCTTTGGGCTTAACTAAAATAGGATTCATATGTACAGTGGCCTCAATCCCGGCCGCCTCAGCCTGCTCTCCCTGGGCACGGCCAATTTCGCCACCGTCTGCAGTCACATGGGAGTTCAGTGCCATGTTCCAGCTTTTAAACGGCGCCACACGGTAGCCCTCCCGGGCAAAAATACGGCAGAGCGCCGCAGCAATCACACTCTTGCCCACATGTGAAGCTGTCCCTTGAATCATAATTGTTTTCGCCATCATCGAATCCTTTCACCGGCTCACTTCTTGACAAAAAACCGGGCGGAGAGTAAAATATACATACCCACTAGGGGTATAATATTAGGGAGGCTCTACTATGAAAAAATTTGCCATTAATCCGAATAACTGTGATAAGTCTCCGGGCTGTCCAGTCCGCAGGGAATGTCCCAGCCACGCTATTTTGGAAATGGACGGCGTTTACTATATTGATATGGACGTCTGCCGCGGTTGCGGGCTTTGCGTAAAGGTTTGCCCGAGAAATGCTGTGGAAGAAAGTGCATCCTGATTAATTTTCCTCCGGCGGGCTATGCTACCATGAGAATACATTTGCAGTAAAGGCCGGTGGTATCAAATGACCAATGAACTTATGCTGCTTTTTCTCGTGGCTACTCTGCTTTTTCTCATCCTGGAAGTGGCGGCGGTTATGCTCCGCCTGACCGGCCTGGACCGGGATACGGCCCGCTTCCAGGCCATTTCCATTATTACAGCCTCGGGCTATACCACATCGGAGTCGGAACTGGTTGCCCGCCATCCGGTACGCCGTAAAATTGCTATGTTTCTAATGATTTCCGGCACCATCGCCCTGGCCTTTATCATTTCTATCCTGGTTCGTATTTTAGGCCGTGGCTTGTCGGGACCCGAAGAAGTATTTTCGGCCGTAACCGCCCTGCTGGTTATCTACTTGCTCTTTCATAATCCAATTATGGCCGGCATGGTGGACCGCTACCTGGAACGGCAGCTATTGAAACAGCCTTATCTGTCCCGCCGCAGTGTGGAAGAACTATTAAAGCTGGATGAAAACTACAGTATTGCCGAAGTACATCTAAGTAACCCTGACTCCCATTGGTTCGGTAAAACACTCTCAGAAATTCGTCCGCGGGACCAAGGGATTATGATCCTTTCCATCCGCCGGAACGGCAACGTGATCCGGGCGCCGCTGGGCACAGACGACTTGCGTCAGGGAGACATATTACTGGTTTACGGCCGCCCAAAATATATTTCTCAATTAATCGAACGTGTCACATAAACTGAATTGTTCTGCCAAAGCCCGGTAAAGCCGGGCTTTTTCATTGACGATGGAGCCCCTGGTCCTTAGCACCCCAAGTAATCGCAAACCCTCTCCCCCGGTAAAATCCCGATTCCTGTCTGGATTCTCCTCCAGAATAAATAAGGATTTTCCCAGATCCACTGCGAATCCCGCTGCTTCCAGGTTGCGTATATTGCCGTTCCCCAAAGGTGCTTCGGCCAACACCACAGCGTCTGCCTGCCGGATCATTGCCAGATTTTCATCATGTCTTTGCTCGGATATCCCGGAAAAAGGAGCCTCAGCCACCACAGATATACCCATTGCCCGGGCCGCCTCCCAATCACTGTCACCGACATTGAGAACGCCTACCGTTACGGTGTATCCCGCATCTCTCAAATCACGGAGCATCTCACCGCCGCTGCCTCCACCGGCCAGGACATGTACTCTTTTCTTCTCCGGTTCAGCAACCACATTGTCCTTTGTTACAGGCAACAACGAAACAGTAGGGGTGCCCAGTACAGGGTGGGGAGTCACCAGCACATGCGTTCTATATACGTTGCCGATGTTTTTATCAGTCAGAACTTCAGCCGGGGAGCCGCTGGCAAAAATCTTTCCATTATTGAGTAACAACAGCATCTGGCAGTAATACGCTGCCAGGTTCAAGTCATGTAAGACGGCTACTACTGTGACACCATGGGTCACACTCAGCCGTTTAACTAGATCAAGGATTTCCTGCTGGTAGCCGATATCAAGATGGTTTGTAGGTTCATCCAGGAGAAGTACCTTTGGTTCCTGGGCCAGCGCCCGGGCGATCATTACCCGTTGCCGTTCCCCGCCGCTCAATTCGCTGAGCCTTCGCTCGCGCAAATGGGTGCACCCTGTCATTTCCATCACCTGACGGACGATTTCCCTGTCTTCCATTGTTTCCGACTGAAAACGACCCAGAAAAGGCGCCCTACCCATCAATACAATCTCTTCCACCGTAAAAAGATAACCTGCATCGCCGTCCTGGGTGACCACTGCCATCCGCCTGGCTAATTCCTTTTGTGAAAACGACGCCAATTCCCGGCCGTCAAGATAAATGCTTCCCCCCGATGGTTTAAGCACACGGCTTATAAGTTTAAGCAGAGTTGTCTTACCGCTCCCGTTGGGGCCGATGATCCCGGTAAACACCCCTTCGCCCAGAGAAAATGTTGTACTGTCCAGCACGGCGGTTTCACCATATTTAAATGACAGTTGTTTGACGCTAATTTCCATATGGCGACCTCACAGGCGGATTTCCGTTTTCTTTTTACGCAGCAAATAAATGAAGAACGGCGCACCGACAAAGGCTGTAATAATCCCCACTGGAATTTCTTGCGGCGCCATTACTGTTCGAGCCACCACATCCGCCCAAATCAGGAATACAGCTCCAACCAGCGCTGAAGCTGGCAAAAGCACACGATGGTCTGGCCCGGTCACAATCCTTACGGCATGGGGGATAATCAGACCGACAAAGCCGATCATGCCACTTACGGCAACGGCCGCGGCCGTCACCAGAGATGCTGTAACCAGTAAAATTTTCTTGGTACTATCCACCTGTACACCGAGATGCAGCGCGGCTTCTTCCCCTAAAAGCAAAATATTTAAATCCCGGGCGTACGCATAAAGAATAACGGAGCCCACAGCCAGGTATGGGCCGACAAACCAAAGCTGCGGCCAGGAACGCATCATCAGACCACCGGACAACCAGAAAAATATGCCCTGCATATTTTCCCCGGCCAGTACCATCAGCAGGGAAATAACAGCACTCAAAAAGCTGGAAATGACCACGCCCGCCAGCAACAGTGTCACCACGGGAACCTGGCCGCCTATTTTTGCTAAATTATAGACGAAAAACATAGCCATCAGTGCGCCGATAAATGCAAAAAGCGGAATCATATGGGGAAAATTCAGTTGATAGACCTGTCGGAAAAACAGCGCGAACGTCGCACCGGCAGCAGCTCCGCTTGACACTCCGATGGTAAACGGATCTGCCAAAGGATTGCGCAGCATCCCCTGATATGTGACACCGGCCAGAGCAAGAGAAGCACCGACCAACGCCCCCAGAATAACCCGGGGCAACCTAAGATTCCAGATAATAGACACCGTAGACCGGGGAATCTCCGCCAGACCCTCTGGTCCACCGGGCCAACCCAGCTTTGCCAGAACAATCTGCAGAGTTACTGCCGGCGGGACGGACGCTGTCCCGATGGCGGTGGCTGCGATAATCGTCAGCAACAAGGCCGCCAACAAGCCGGCAAAAAGCAGTACGCGCTTGTTCATATTACTGCCGGTAGAATACAGCGTTCAATTCAGTCAGCCCCTGGGCAACCCGGGGACCTGGACGGGAAACCAAGTCGCCGTCCACTGTGTAAACCCGTCCGTTTGCAATAGCCTGAAGTCCCTCCCAGGAGGGATTAGCGAAAATTTGCGTAGGATGAGTCAGGATGATAATGTCGGGATCCAATTCAAATAAAACTTCTTCCGAAAGGAGTAGCCAGCCGTCACCCTGGTTAAAGGCTGCATTGAGTCCACCTGCCGCCTCAATCATCTCTGAGAGAAACTCACCTGCTCCCACGGTATATAAATAGTCGGTATCCAGCAGGATAAATACTCGCGGACGTAAATCCAGATCAACGCCAGCAAACTCTCTGCTTACCGCATTCCTGCCACTGTGCACCTCCGCAGCGAACTGTTCCCCTCGATCAGGAACATTGGTCAGACGGGCAATCTCCCTGATAGCATCTTCAATTTCTGCCAGGCTCTGCGGATCGATAACAACCACGGTTACACCGTTTGCTTCTAACACGTCTAACACTTCCTGGACAGTACTACTTTTGCCGGCAAGAACTATATCCGGTTCCAGTGCAAGAATTGCCTCCGCGTTTAAGTCATAAAGGCCACCTACATTATCTATAGCCAAAGCCTCTTTCGGGTAATTGCAGTAAGACGTCACACCAACCACCCGCTCTCCCAGCCCTAAAGCAAATAACGTTTCTGTCAGGCTGGGCATTAATGATACAATGCGCAAAGGTTCTTCAGTGATTACCACATCTCGTCCTACGTTATCGGTAATTGTCATGGGATAAGGACCAACAGGTGCCACCGGCGCGGTTGGCTGTTGAACTCCGCCGCCGCATCCGGCAACTATCGAAGCTACCGCGACTATGACAAACAGTACAATCCATCGCTTATTCATTGTCTCTTCCCCCTCTTCTTTAAAAAAAAAACTCAGCGCCCCGGCTGAGATTGTACAACGTGCGTCTCCCTTCTCCCGAGGATACGTGACATCTGGCAATACAGGCAGGTTTCCTGGCTGCCGATCATCGTCTTGCCGCGCCTTCCCCCTAACGGAGTGGCCAGTGCGGTGACTCACGGTTTACAGTGGCGGGACCGCTCAGGTTTTACACCTGATTCCCTTTTAACTCCCTAAGGAGCACCCGTTTACCAATATTAAGTTAACTACATTTTAACAGACAGATCAAAATTAAGCAACGATGTTATTTACGTAACTTTCACTGCCTGACGCAAAGCTCTGATTTCTTCAGCAGTTAGCCGGCGCCACTCCCCTACTTTCATACCTCGCAGCGTCAATGAACCGAAGCGGAGACGTTTAAGACCTACAACCGGATGCCCTACCGCTTCCAGCATGCGGCGCACCTGTCGGTTCCGCCCTTCTTTAAGGGTCAGGGAAACCTGGGATGTGGGGCGTCCCCCTTTAACAAGGCGGACTTGAGCAGGCGCCGTCATCCCGTCTTCCAGTTGTACGCCCCTAGCCAACTGGTTCAGAACTTTCGCTGTGGGAATGTCATGGATACGGGCCAGATACTCCTTCTCCACCCCATAAGACGGATGGGTCAGCCGGTTAGCCAACTCGCCGTCATTTGTTAGCAGAAGCAGCCCGCTGGTGTTGATGTCCAGTCGCCCCACAGGAAAAACGCGAACGTTGGCATCCCGAACCAAGGCTAATACAGTGGGCCGGTCAAAAGGATCTTTAGCTGTGGTCACATAGCCCACAGGCTTATACAGCAGAATATATTCTTTTTTCTTTACCGTCTTAACAGGGCGGCCGTCCACTTCCACCTGATCACTGTCAGGATTAATGGTGACTCCCATTTCAGTCACAACGTCTCCGTTAACCTTTACCCTGCCCTCTTTAATCAGCGCTTCACCGGCACGGCGCGAACAAACACCGGCCGTGGAAAGATATTTTTGTAGTCTCATTGCATGCCTCACTATTATTTTATTTTTCTCTAACCATTAGTCTGCAACTTTTACCTACATTTATCCCATGAATACCGGAATTACGGATAACTCTGCCAGAAAATATTAGCTTTATTACATTCTTTATCTATCAAAGAAACCCTTTTTTTAACACACACCCGTAAACTCTGATTGTTTAAAAACTTTCATCCCGGCCCAGCAGGCTGTTCAAAAGCAAGCATAGCGAGGCGCGACTCCTGTCGGCTCCGCAGGCGTATTTAATATACGTTGAGGAAGCCGGCAGGGGGAGCAACGAAGTCTAGGCGCCGCTTTTCAACAGCCTGCTGCAGCCTGCAACTACCGGAAGACAATGTTACATATAGTTATCGCCGCAATAAAACCTGTAAAGTCTGCCAGCAAGCCGACGGCCAAAGCGTGCCTGGTCCGGCGTATCCCGACGGAGCCAAAGTATACGGTGAGAATGAAAAGAGTAGTATCGGTGCTTCCCTGCATAGTGGAGGCAACTCTGCCAACGAAGGAATCGGGTCCCTGGGAGTTAAGGATTTCCGCCGCTATGCCTAAAGCGCCGCTTCCTGAGAGAGGGCGCATAATGGCCAGCGGCACTACTTCACCGGGGATATTAAACACTTCAAGAACCGGTGTCAAAATCAGAATAAATAAATCCAGGGCACCTGAGGCGCGCAGGATGCCAATGGCAACCAGCATTCCGACTAAAAAAGGAATCAGTTTAACTGACGTGTCAAACCCTTCTTTAGCACCCTCCACAAATGTATCAAATACATCTACCCGCTTGAGAAAAGCATACACCAAAGCAATAAAGAGAAAAGTGGGAATGACCCACGCCGCCATTGTTTGTGATATAAACTGGAGCATTAGCCGTTCCGTCCTTTCCGTCCGTTCCTGGAAAAGCGGCGCAATAGCCTGTCAAAGGTGATGGCAACCGCTGTGGAACAGAATGTGGCTACAATGGTTGTCCCCACAATTTCTGTGGGGTTAAGAGAACCGGTGGCCGCCCGTAAAGCGATGACTGTAGTGGGAATCAGCGTCAGGCTGGACGTGTTTACAGCTAAAAATGTACACATCTCGTCGCTGGCTGTTTCTTTGTCACTGTTTAGTTCCTGCAACTCCTGCATGGCCTTTAAGCCGAATGGCGTGGCTGCACTGCCCATTCCCAGTAAGTTGGCACTCATATTCATTAAGATGGCATTCATGGCCCGGTGATTCTTGGGTATATTCGGGTAGAGAAAGTTAGCGAACGGGCGGAGAATTGCGACAATGATATTGATCATGCCGCTCTTTTCTATAATCTTCATCATGCCGAGCCAAAAGGTTAAGATGCTTACCAGAGAAATGGCGATACCGACAGCTTTCTCCGCCGAAGAAAAAACGGTCTCCGTTACCGTTTCCACCCTTCCGGTTAGTGCCGCCACCATCAACCCGGCAAACATCATACAAAACCAAATCAGATTTACCATGCTGCCACCACCTGCATTATGTTTGAGCTAATATTCAAACTCCTCGTACTCCCGAAATGGTTCATGAATGCAGGGCGGCAAAAGGGACCCACCGTCCGAAAAATTTTCTTAGAATTCTCCCGAAACCTCTTTTTTCTACTTCTTCCGCTGCCAGCAGTGAAACCTCGGCAACTCTCTGCGTACCAAAGTAAATATGCAGGGCACCTACTTCCTGACCTTCTCTCACAGGGGCCGTTAACGGCTCCTTAACGTCAAAATGATAGCGCAGGAGTTCCGCCTCGTTTTCTTTAAGAGGCATGCCCACACCGTTGCCCGCAATCAGTGTGACTTTATCGGACACGCCCTTACTGACTGCAGCAGTCTTTAGAGGCTGGTTTTTCTCAACAACTTTTTTCCACATATAGAAAGAATAGCCGAAATCCAAGAGGCGGGTGGTATCTTCCCACATTTGCGGAGCGTTAAGAACGACGGATATCAAACGCCAGTCATCCCGCACCGCCGAGCCGACAAAGCAGCGTCCGGCAGGAGTGGTCCATCCCGTTTTAATACCGTCAGCGCCGTCATAGAGGGTAAGAAGTTTATTCTGGTTACGAAGTAACCGGTCATAAGGCCTGCCCGTCCAGGAAATTTTAATTTCCCTGGTTGTGCACACTTCCTGAAATTTTGGAATTGACATGGCATGGGCAGCGATTAGTGCCAGATCATAAGCAGTGGTATAGTGCTCCTCATGGTGAAGCCCGTGGGGGTTCATAAACTTCGTTTGTGCCGCCCCCAGTTCTTTGGCTCTTCTGGTCATCATCACAGCAAATTTTTCCACAGAACCGCCTAAATGCTCGGCGATTGCAGTGGCTGCGTCATTGCCCGAACGCAGTATTAGACCATAAACAAGCTCTTCCAGAGTCTTTTGCTCGCCCGCTTCCAAATCGATTCCGGACCCTTCCATCAGGGATGCATACTCGCTGACTGTAACCACATCTCCCAGCCTGCCTGATTCCAGAGCCAGTATTGCCGTCATAATTTTTGTTGTGCTAGCCATAGGTAGCACCTCATGGGCATTTTTACTAAATAAAATCCTTCCCGTTGCCTGGTCAAGCAGCACTGCGGAACGGGCTGTAACCCTAGGTGGTTCTGTTACCGCAGTATCTGCCCTCACCGGAAGTGACAAAGCAACCACAATCATCAGGACCGTCAAAATAGACGCCAGTAATCTTCGCATTCAATACCCCCCAATTCCAATAAAAAAAGCCATGCTTATTGTTATTCGCATGGCTTTCGGAATATGAAGAGAACTGGCTGCTCATCCATTAAATCTCGTAATTCATTTGATTATCCTGCCCATTATCACGTTTTATCAGATTTTGCAGTTGGTTCACCAACTGCGGTGCCATATCAATCAGCCTGTCCAGCATAGCATGCCTGTCCACAGGCAACATGCGGACCTGTCCATTACTGCCCATGACCAGAAAAGCCACAGGCTGCACGCTCACTCCGCCGCCGCTGCCACCACCAAAAGGAAGTTCACCTTTGCCTTTACTCCCTTTTTCTTCTTCCACATGTTCAAATTCACTGCCGCCGGCTGCAAAGCCGAAGGACACCCGTGAAATGGGAATAATCACACTCCCGTCCGGTGTTTCCACAGGATCACCAATAATTGTGTTCACATCTACCATTTCTTTAATGTTTTCCATGGCTGTCTTCATCAGCCCCTGGATCGGATGTTCTTCCATAGTTCTATCACCCCCCTTGGATTTTGATTAATTAGGAAAAGAAAACCTGCTATGGTAAAGTGACCAAGACGAAAAGAAACGGTGGTGTTGAGGCGACAGGCAAGTTCTGGCTGAGGGCTGAAATCCGGCTTCAATCCGAAGACCGGACGCTGCTTTACCGTAAGCCAACGCTGTGCCAGGGTGGAAACTGTGCTGGTGACCGTCCAGTACAGCCCGGCGAGCATCCCTGTTACCGCCGCATCATCTGCTCCTCCCCGGATGTTCAGAGTAAACTCATCCACCGTTACTGCTCGTATGTAAAAGCGACTGATAAACCAAAGCAATTTCCGATTTTTCCGAATGTATTTTATAATAGCTGCAGCTTTTTCCCAGTTAATATCCTGTACCGAAATTTTTTCTTTTATCTCCCGTATCAGTTCATCTTCTCCGGCCTTTAGTTCCGCCTCCATTGTCAGATCCAGAGGAGTCTCTTGATGAAGCAGAGGGATTGCAATGTTAAAACGAATCAGAGAAAAAAATGTATTTACACGTATGGTTAAAAAATCGTTATTATTTTCCCTTTGGAAAAACAGATTTATACGCACAGGGACCAGTTGAACGAGAATGTATAAGACAATCATAAAAGGAAGCAACTGCCACAATATCTTCATGAAACCACCACACACGTTTTTTTTACCTTCTCCCGCTACGATAAAATAAATACACAAGTTGTGTTTTAAAAAAAAAAGCGCTATTTTGCGCTTTTTAGGATCAGGTCGTTATAGTTTGTCCAGGCTCTTCAAACAGCGATCTTTCCCGAGGTAAGTCCATATCTGACCGTGGCAATTCGCTTACGTCTTTCAGTCCGAAGTATTTCAGGAATTCCCGGGTGGTGCTGTAGAGAATCGGCCGGCCAGGGGCATCCTTTCTGCCTGCGGTCCGGATAAAACGGCGTTTGAGCAGTGTCTCCAACACACCGTCCACTTTTACACCGCGGATATTTTCAATGTCCACCCGTGTTACCGGCTGGCGGTAAGCAATAATGGCCAACGTTTCCAGTGCGGCCTGGGAAAGGGTGTAGCGGTTTTCCCCTTTAAAAAGTTTTTCCACCACCGGTGCCAACTCCGGCTTGGTGGCCAACTGATATCCTTTGGCAATCTCCATGACTTGCAGTCCGCTATCATCTGCTGCATATTCCTGCTGCAGTTCCCGGAGGGCAAGACGCACGTCCTGAACGGGAAACTCTGTAATTTCCGCCAGACGGTCCAGGGACAGAGGTTCCTCAGCCACAAAAAGTAGCGCTTCCACCAGGGGCTTTATCAACATTTTTTGCCACCTCCGAGCATTACACTTTACGCATGATGAGCAGACTTTCCATGGGGCCCGTCTGCCAGACTGAAATTTTTCGGAGCCTGATGAGTTCCAAAAGAGAGAAAAAAGTGATGATGATTTCCGACAAGCCTGCACCTTTAGGAAAGAGGGAGAAGAAATCGATGCCTGACGACTGTCCTCTTAAAGAAGTCATAATCAGCTTCATTTTATCCTTTACCGTAAACTCATCCACATTTACTTCCCGGGGCTGCCGCTCAAAGTCTGCCAGCAGATGCGCAAACGCCTGCATCAGTCCGGGCAACGTAATCCCCGCTGCGGACATTTCCTTTTCGGGATTGACAATCACTACTTTTTCACCGGATAACGAGCGGGCAAACACCCGTTTTTGCGCTTGCTCGAAGCGGCGCAATTCTTCAGCTACAGAGCGGAAGTGGCGATATTCCAGCAGGCGCTGTACTAACTCTTCCTGGGAATCGATGGTGATCATTGCATCTTCCAGTTCATCCACCGTTTCAAACGTCCCCGGCAGCAGTTTTTTTGATTTCAGCTTTAACAACGTGGCAGCCATCACTAAAAACTCGGAAGCTACCTCCAGGTTCAGCTCTTGCATCGCCTGCAGGTATTCCAGGTACTGAGCGGTGATTTCCGCAACAGATATTTCATAGATGTCCACCTCCGCTTTTTCAATCAGGTGAAAAAGCAGGGCAAAAGGCCCTTCAAAGGCGGGCTGTTTAACGAGATAATCCACCGGCCTCTCCCTTTCCTTACAGCGTGAGGTTCATGGCCTCACGGACCAGTTCCATGGTCTTTGCGGCAACCTCACTGGCTTTCTTAGCACCTGACTCCAGTATTTCGCGGATATACTCAGGTTTTCCTGTTAATTGCTGCCTGCGTTCGAAAATGGGCTCCATATAAGACACCAATTTTTCGCCCAATTGTTTTTTGCACTGGACACACCCGATTTCTCCGCGGCGGCAGACAGCTTCCACGTCAGCCACTGCGTCGGCGCTGAAAACGCCGTGGAAAGAAAACACGGTGCAGACATCTGGGTTGCCCGGATCATCTTTACGGATTCGGCCGGGGTCGGTAATCATCTGTGTGACTTTGCGCCGGATCTCATCGGGATTCTCTGACATCTCTATTGTGTTACCGTAGGATTTACTCATTTTCCGGCCGTCAATTCCCGGAAGCAGCTTGACTTTGTTTAAAATGGTGGCGGGCTCGGGAAAGACAGGCTTGTACAAGTGGTTAAAACGGCGGGCCACTTCCCGGGTCATTTCAATATGGGGCGCCTGGTCTTCCCCGACGGGAACAGCATCAGCGCGGTATACCAAAATGTCGGCGGCTTGTAAGAGCGGATAGCCTAAAAAGCCGTACGTCGCCAGGTTTTTCTCCCGTAACTGCTCAATCTGGTCTTTGTAGGTAGGACAGCGTTCCAGCCAGGAGATAGGTGTAAACATGGAAAACAGCAGATAAAGTTCGGCGTGCTCCTTGACGTCTGACTGCCTGAAGATGACGTTTTTCTCCGGGTCAAGCCCGGCTGAAAGCCAGTCGGTCACCATTTCGTACACATTTTCACGTATTTCCGATGTGTCTTCATAGCCGGTAGTCAGTGCATGCCAGTCCACAACAGAAAAAAAACAACGGTGAGTATGCTGCAATTTAACCCAATTGTCCAGCGCACCCAGCAGGTTACCTAATTGTAGTCGGCCCGTGGGGCGCATGCCGCTTAAAATCACTTTTTGATTCATGAGATTACCCCTTTCATAAAAGGTTAAGCAGTAAACTGACTGCAACAAAAATTATATTCGAAGCAGCGTTTATCAGTGGGGAGAGAATTCTCCATAAAACACCGGAGAATATTAATACAATTAAAATGACCGGGCCGTATTGCTCAATCTGATGAAATGTTTGCAAAAAGCTCCGCGGCAGAAAATAGGCAAGTACTTTTGAACCATCCAGCGGCGGAAAGGGCAAGAGGTTAAACACACCTAAAAGTACATTATAGCGAAAGGTAATCACCAAAATATCCGGGAGATGGGGCACAGCGCCAATGGAAGGGAAAGCTCCCAGGATAAACAGTGTAATAAAAGCCAGGATAAAGTTAGTCACAGGCCCGGCGAGGCCTACTAAAAACATGCCACGGTGGCGGTCACCTTTAAAGTACATGGGATTGACGGGAACCGGTTTAGCCCAGCCAAACCCCACAAGAAACAGTGCCAACAGTCCGATGGGGTCAATGTGGGCCAGGGGATTTAACGTAAGCCTGCCATGGGACTTGGCTGTGTCATCGCCTAAACGGTAGGCAACCCAGCCATGAGCCAGTTCATGAAGAGTAACCGCCAGCAACAATGCCGGAACCCTATATAAATAATTGCCTAAAAACATTTTAGCTCTCCTCTCCTGTGCTGGAGGCCAACATTTCCTTTATATAAGCAAGCTCTTCCTCTTTACCCTGAATTCTGCCGTTTAACCGCTCTTCGTGGACGGAGCGCAATATTTGCTGAAAGCGGGGACCGGGCGAGTAGCCCAATTCTAACAGGTCACGGCCGCTAACATGCCCCTGGAGATGGCGCAGTTTTTCCCAGTAAAGTGACGTATATTCCCAAATCCGGCTCTCTTCGCATTCAGCCTGGAGCATAAGCAGGGTTTCTACTGGCTGACCGTCCAAAGCATAAAAAATCTCACTGGGTGTCAAGCTTTTCTCAGCCAGAAACAACGTTTTCAGACGGGGTACCGCTTCCACCACAGCCATAATCCGCTCCCGCTCGTCTTTATGCAAACGTAACCGGCGGCAAAGATGCCTTGCTTCCTGGAATGGCGCTTCGAGGAGGACGGCACTGAGATAAACCGCCTCCGTCAGCGGGGCAGCATCAGCCCAGCGACGCTTCACCCAGGAAAGCATTTCCCGGACGGCAAACAGTCGGCGGCTTAGTTTATTTTCAAACCGGACACCGGGAAAAATCAGGGCATCCAGTCCCAACTCAAAATAACGCACCAGTATTTCCGGCGCTTTTTCCTCCAGCAAAGCAAGCTTCAGTTCCTCATAAATTCTTTCTTTGCTGACCTTCTCCAGTGTTCTGGTCTGGACTGCATTCTCCACCAGGGAAAAGGTGGTCTCTTCAATCGTAAAGGAGAACCGTTGTTCAAAACGGATGGCTCGTAACAAACGAAGCGGGTCTTCCACAAAACTAAGGTTATAAAGGGTGCGAATCAGTCCCTTTTCTAAATCAGAAATGCCATGGAAAAAATCATAAAGTCTGCCGAACCTCGGCGAGTTCAAACTGCACGCCAGGGTATTAATCGTAAAATCCCGGCGAAAGAGATCGTTCTTCAGGCTGCTTTGTTCCACTTCCGGCAGTGCCGCCGGGCGAGCGTAAAATTCCTGACGGGATGTAACCAAGTCAATCTGCCTGCCGTCAGGCAAATTAATTTGTGCCGTACCAAATTGTTCATGGGTTTTCAGTTGTCCGCCCAGTAGGTCATTTAAGGTCTGTGCGAAGGGAATCGCTTCCGGTTCCACCACCAGATCCAGATCCTGATTGGGGATATTGAGCAGCAGATCCCGAATAAATCCTCCTACAGCATAAACACTGACATTTTCCATGTCTGCCTTCTGGCCAATTAACAGCAGCAGGCTCTGGGACTCTTTGGGAAGCCGTTCATTAATAAGCGGTGTGATGTCATCACCGTCGGCAGGGATGCTGCTCTCGCCGTTGCAGGTGACTTTAGCGCCGCCCTCCAGGTTACGCAGCACATCCGTCCGGGTAACAATACCCACAATTGAGCCGTCTTCCATTACAGGGAGCCGACCCACATTATTTTCAATCATCATTTGTTGCACTTTTTTTACAGACACATCATGGGGAACGGTAAGTGGCTTCTTATTCATATAGCCTTTAACCGGCGCATGGCCAAGACCGTGGTGTCCCGCTTTCTCCAAGTCCCTGCGCGAAATAATTCCCACCAGCTTTTCGTTTTCTGTTACGGGAAAACCGCTGTGGCCATAGCGCATCATCAATTCCCGCGCTTTATCCACAGTGGTGTCGGCGGCAATAGTACGTACCGGAGTCGACATCATCTCTTTTGCCGTAGTTACCGGTAGTATCTCCCTGTACAGTGTACCCACAAGCTTTTCCCTGACTTCCGCCAGGGATGACCCTTTTACGGTAGCAGAAGCGGCACGGGGATGGCCCTTACCGCCGAAAACAGCCAGCACACGACCCAGGTCAAAGTGTTCCATACGACTGCGTCCCACCACATAAATTCTGTCTTCCATAGACACTACGGAAAAAACAACATCCACGTCTTCAATTTCAATGAGTTTATGGGTTAATAACGCCAGGCCATTTACATAGTTGGCACTGTCTGCCGTCGTCACCGCGACACGGACACCGCGCAATTCATGGTATTCGGTTGCAGTAAGCATGTGATCAAGAATGGAACGCTGTTCTTCGCTGAGCGGTCTGTTTAAAAATTCATTGACCACCCTTAGATTAACCCCAATCTCCCAAAGGCGGTGCAATGCCGCCACATCCCGCATCGTGGTGGAATCAAACGTTAAACAGCCCGTGTCCTCATAAATCCCCAAAGCAAACAATGTTGCTTCAAAGGGTGACAACGGGATGTTTTTGGCGAATATCCGCTCTAAAATCAGGGTCGTTGTGGCACCAATTTCTTCGTATACGAGCTGATGGGCGGTAATATCGTTATCGGTGTCGGGATGATGGTCATATATATGTATTTCCGGAATATTTGCCAAATGTTTTACAAAAAGGCCAATGCGGTTTTTCTGTTTTGTATCTGTAACCACCAACAGCTCAACAGCCGAAAAATCAATTTCTTTCTGATACTTAATATTCAGTACATCCCTGTAGAGAGTAACAAACTCATGAACATTCTGGTTGAGACCACCGGGGAATACCGGCTGCGACTGGGGGTACAGCTTCGTCGCCGCCACCATGGAAGCCAAAGCGTCAAAGTCAGCGTTCTGATGAGTCGTAACGGCTATCATGGTCCCCCTCCTCTCCAAATCTTTCCCCATTATACCACAAATACCCTTGTCAGGTGAAACAAGAAATAATATCAGGCCGTCTTCCTTCCACTACTCAAACTACTTCAGGAAAATAAAGACCGCCTAATCGAACTTCTGAGCATACCTGACAACCTTGGCCAGGTTCCTCGCTACTTTGTCCCGGGTATACCGATTACTAAATCCGTCGCATTTATCAAAACATGAACGAGGACGCACTGCAAGAAATGCGTCAGGATGGGTTATCCATGATTTCCATTGCAGAAAGCCAGGGAATGGCAGCAGATTTGTTAAAGCTGTGGTTGATCACCGGAAAGAACAATTGGATGCATTGGTGGAAGAAGGTAAAGTCACAGCAGAACGGGCTGAAGAATTAGTATTCTACAACCAGTTGCAGGAATTAAAAACCACAAGTAGAAAGATGATATTAGCGAAAGGAGATTGTGAAATGACTGACACCGTAAAACGCTGTTGAGCAAATAATTCCACCGCCCGTGAAGCGGAAAAGGACAAGCTATGCCCTGTCTGTGGTAAAGTAGGACTGATAGTGCCATCAGAAACTGTAAAGCATCTGACAAAAACACAATTGTTCAATGCTGTAGGGTCATCAAGCTATAATTTATGTATGAGTGAAGACTGTGATGTTATCTACTTCAACGATGACAATACATATTACAGTGCCGACATCATCGTTCCAGTGTGGTTCAAAACAGACGCTAACCCGAAGTATATCTGCTACTGTAGCAAAGTCACCAAAGAAGAGATAGAACAAGCTGTGTTCATGTATGATGCAAAAACAATAAAGGATGTTGTAAAAATAACAGGTGCAATGAAAAATGCTGATTGCATACATAACAACCCCACCGGCAAGTGTTGCAGCGAATTTATAAAGCAGGTCATCGAGCAGTCTCTGACTAAATAAAAAACGCACATAGCAAGCTCGGAGGTCCAACCTGAAATATGTCCGACCTGCCTATCACCCGGGCGAGGGTCTGCCGCAGTCAGGCCATATTTACCTCAGGCTGGTCGACAATGATGATGGCCGGATCAATCATGATTCTTATACCTATGTACGCATGAAGGAGTTTGTCGACCTGTGTATCAAAGACCCCTCGCTATATACCATGGAAAACTTCATGTTCTTTTTGCATCTGACGGGTTTGAGTGTTCCAGAGCACCATCTGCAGTACCGCTTTGACCCGGAGAAACCCGTAGAGAACCTGATCAATCCTCATCTTCGGATATCATCTTTTGAAGCGGCCATCCGGGGGTTTGCCAAATCGGATAAAAGCAAACATGCCATCACAAGTGTCTATACCTGTGAGGGCATTGAGGATGTTTGCATGGCTTCTCTTTATCATTTTTTGAAGCTTGGCCTTGCGATCAAAGTCTGCGGCAACTGTGGTAAATACTTTGTGCCTCTGCGGCGCTCGGACGCGATGTACTGTGACCGCATCAGTCCTTTTAATGCGTCCAAAACCTGCAAAGAAGATGGCTCACAAAGAGCCTTTGAAGAAAAGCTGAAAATAGACGATGCTGAAAAATTAAGACGTCAAATATATCAGGCAAAGCAGATGCGGATCAGGAGAAACCCTCATACCTTCCCGGTCAGGTCCTTCAGCGCATGGGTAACCATCTCCCAAGTGATATCGGCGGCGTAGCTGTATTTTTTCTGATACCGCTGCCACAGGCTGGCCATGACGGTGCTGGCGGCATCTAGAAAAACAAACCCTGCCAGCCTATCACCCTTCAAAGGTGAAAAAGCAAGCAGGGGCTTCTGCTTTATAAATGAGATTGCGCCGGTGGTATACTGCACACGCTGATTCAAACGATGTATCAAGATTCCTTTTTTTAAACGAGGATCGACCTGAACTGCTCCTTGAGATTTAAGTAGCTGCCTCAAATATTTGAACTAATCACCCTTATCTAAAAACGAATCGTGTAAACGCTTGGATATATCGCTGGCACTGTACAAAACGTTTGTTATAATTACCCGATCTTTTCTGATATGAAAAAACACAGAAAAGTTATCAACAAGCATCTGACGTAGTCCCAGTGCACATAGTTCCTCAGAATGTATTAACTTAATACGTTCCGGGAATGTATTAAGGGTTTCGATAGCGTCAGCTATTCTGTTATACTGCACCATGGCCGCTTCAGGTGCCTGCAGTTGCCTTGAGATATAATTATAAATCTCCTCCATATCACAAAGAGCCTTGCCCGTGATTTGAACCTTATACTGCTTCATTGGTGTGTCTTCCGAAATTTCTGAAAAGCAGCAGACGCATCCAGCACATTACCTTTTTCGATATCGTTGTATCCTTCCTTTAACTTCGCATAAATTTCATCCGTTGTCATCAAATCAGCGTTTACGGAAGCCGGTGCTTTCGGCAGTTTTACATCAAAGGGTATTCCACCAGTCATTAAAATCTGTTTCAGATAAATATCTATCGCTGTAGACATAGGGATGCCAAGTTGTGAAAGAACTTCCTCTACCCTTCTTTTCACGTCAGGATTAACTCTTAAATTTAAAGTCGCAGTTTTTTCCATGCTTATCATCTCCTCCTATATTATTATTGTAACGCTTTTGTCGTTACTATTCAATAGGGATTTAGATATTTCAACAAGCCTGCCTGCCAATCACTAGATGTTTTCATAGGAGTACCTCCAGATAACTTCGGAGTAGTTTTGTGATGCGGAAGGTTTCGGCCATCTGCATAAGCAAGTTCAGATTCTTATCGCTTCTCCTTGCGTAGCGCTTCACAGCGTCGGTCACAACGGCGATGTCCATCTGGTTCCGGCTGCGGATGCAGTCACAGATTGTCCGCTCCAAACCGTAAGTGGTCACCGGATGCCCGAACATCGTTTCCATCTGAACCGTACCCAGTTCGTGGAGTTCACGTTTGACAGAAAAGACAGTAAAACCTTCTTCCCGCAGATTTTTGGCATTATATCCTGTCGGCACAGTCACAGAAGAATTGATTGGATCGCGGTCGGTAAGCTCGTGCAGGAACAACGACGTTTCGTGGGAGTAAATCAGCTTCGGCCGCCTAAGCTGGGCGATATACATCTTGTCAGGAATGTCCTCGGGTGAAATGTATACACCATGTCCTGCCCGTTCCAGATTGCCGGAACCCACAAGCAGGCGTAGCCGCTCGTTTGAAAAACCGGCGTCGTTTGCCTGTGCGGTTGTGACTGTACCACCGTTTTGATGTAAAAGGATTTGCAGTTCACTTGGCAGTGGCATAACATCCACCCCCTTTAATTTTGATTTTTATGCTCATATTATAAACTATACTTGCACATAAATCAAGAAGGCTGATAGGCTTATACTATCGTTATGGTAGCCATCAGAGCCACATGGCTACATTTTGATAGCTACGACAACCATATATTTTACCATATTATGGCATGCTAAAATCGCAAAAAAGCCTGTGGTTACAAGGATTTTAGATAATGGAAGTCACAAAAAATAGCCGGTATCACACGGCTTCACACTGGTTAAACTGATGGTGGTTGTAGTTATTATTGGTATTTTGGTGGCGATTGCGATTCCTGTTTATGGCGGAATCCAAAGAAAGGCAGCCATAAGTGCGCATCAAGCTAATGTAAGAACACTCCAAGGTGCTGCGGCTTTACAGATTGCTCAAGAAACATCTCCGGGGGGAGTACTTCTTGATAAGTACATTGATGGTGCTATGCCCATAGTTCCAGCGATTCTAGATGCGGCTACGCCTGCGTACACATGTACTATTGATGCAACAACTTTTGTAATTACAGTAACACCTGCTGCCCACTAAACCGCCAAATGTAGTTTCTTTTCCACCAGGTCTTAAAACACAATTTACGGATGAATTTATTTATAGAAACATATTAGGTGGAATTCTGGGTGCGACTCGTTTTCACGCAACCGCACTTCAACAAACATCGACCAACGACCGGATTCGCAAACTATTCGTTGACCTTCTACTATCAGAATTAAACCTTTTTGACAAGTTTATTCGATACGGTAAAACCAAAGGCCATTTGCACACTGTCCCTATGTACCGGTAAGACAAAACGCCAGCTCTTCACAAATCGAAGATGGTTTTTTCATGCCCAAAAACAGCGCTCACTAAATCTTAAGAGTACGGCATATACCGCTTTGGGGGCATGATGAAGCAAGAGAACAAAATAATGAGGAAAATCCTGCTGGATCTTGTGAGATATTTATTAAGCGCGCAATCCACCGAACAGTCAGAGCCGGGTCATGCCATCACAAGTGTTTATACCTGTGAGGGCATTGAGGATGTTTGCATGGCTTCCCTCTATCATTTTTTGAAGCTTGGCCATTCTACCGGCAGCTTTCGTATCCCCAACGCAGCAAGTCGCTCATTGGTCACAAGTGCATGACGGGTCGGCAAATCAGAGAGGCTCATCACGGCCTCACGAATTTTTGCAACCAACTTTTTTGCGGTGGCTGGTTCTTTTAATTCTTCTGCAATATAACGCGCGGTTGCCTGCAAATCGTCTATCGCCGGATGGGACAGAAGAACTTTATAGCGTTTCATCGCGTAAGTTCACGCTCAATTTTTTCAAAAACATCCTCGGCCAATGAGACTTTATTATCCTTGATTGCGTCAAGGCCTTCATACAGCAGCTTATACAGTTCAAACTTGCCCACAAGCCTTTCATAAACTTCTATGCTCATCACTGCTAAATCACCGGTGCCGTTTTTCGTGATGTAGACAGGTTCGGAATACTTGTGGCAGAACTCAGAAATTTCATTGTACTTATTTCTTAAGTCAGAACTTGGTCTGATCTTTGGCATCATAGAAAACAGCCCTGTTTGCCTCGTTATGAGTTGGCGGGAATCCAGGTTGTCTGCTTACATGGTTTTTGTTTTGATTCTGCGCTGTGAGAGGAGGTCGAGGAATGCTTCCAGTCGGGTGATGAATCCAGCTTCTCCGGCTTGTTCGTCCAGGGAGAAGGAAATAACCGGGATTCCCTGTTCTCTGCTGACTGTGGGGAGGATACTTTGGGCTACAATTTCCGGCGTACAGGTAAAGGGCAGGATATGTACAACGCCATCAAAACCTTTGCGGGCATAAAGCACTGTATCACCCACCGATTCCCAGCCATGGCCGCCGACAAAATGATTCAGGTATGGGGCGGCTGCTTTTTTTATTTGTTTACTGCCTTTAAGCCCCAGTGAGCTCAACACTAAATGTTCTTTGATCCAATGGGAGATATAAATAGACCGTTCCACTTCCACGCCCATCTCTCCCAGAACGTTTTCGATATAGAGATTTGCATAGGGCTCAAGAATCATGTAAATCTCGCCAACCAGGCCAATGCGCAGCACATCTTTTTCATAATCACACGGCACCGCTTTTACTGTTTTAGTGCCCCGGCGAAGAGCTTCTTCGATTTGGGCATTGCTACGGGCAGAGGCGATTGGCTGTAGCGCCTCTTTATAAGCTTTGGTGGTGGAGCCCTTTTCCAACTCACGGGGCCGGACTTTCAAGGTTAGCGCATGGAGTTGATCCATAGCCTTAATCCTGCGCCAGGCGGTGTGCAGAGCGCGCATAACTTCAGGCCAGCTTTTATCACCGCACAGCTCCTTTATTTTATCCACCAGTTCACTCATCTGCCCCTGCGGAGGTTCCAGTACAATCATTTCAAAATTGTAACCGAGATCACGTAGAATCTCCCGCTGAACCTGGGCGTAATAGCCGAACCGGCAAGGACCGGTGCCGCCTGCCATGACAATGGTATCCGCACCCGCTTCCAATGCCTCGATAAAGTTGCCCATATTGATTTTCAGTGGAAAGCAGGCAAATTCCGGGGAATGCCGCACACCGAGATTAATCGTACGCTTTGTAATAGGCGGCGGCGCCTGGACATCCAGTCCCAGGTCTTCTAATAATCCGTGCATGGCTATGGAGAGCGATCCTAAATGGGGATAGGTAATTTTCATACCGCTTTCCTCCAGCGCAGCATATCAATAAACGCTTCCAGACGGGTAACCACTCCTGCCTCACCGGTATGTTCATCCAGAGTGAGCATCAGGACAGGCGCATTCTTCCCCCGCTTATACATTCTTTCCACCAGTTCACAAACCAGTGAGTCAGGCCCGCAGCCAAAGGAGGCAACCAGGACCACTCCATCAATCTTCCCTTCTTCCAACAGGTGGAAGGCTGCACCCATCAGTTCCTTACCGAAAGTCCAGAATATTTCTTTTTCCAATAACCCGGCTCCACGTTTTATATCCTGAGGCCGGAGCATCTCTGCGGTTACGACCTCAGCGCCGAACTCCCGCAGTTTGGACAGCAAGTCCATACTGATAAATTTATCATTCAAATTATAGGCGTGTCCCAGCACAGCCACCCGTAATTTGCCCTCCTGATAGGTATTCTCTGTGCCGGAGAGGACATCATGCGGTGTATGCCCTAGTCGCAGTGTAGCCTCGTATTCATCCTGCGCCAGCTTGGCGGCACGCAACGCCCGGGCAATCACCCAGGGACGTCTGTCAAAGCCGGCTGCCAGCTTTTTTAAGTCACGGCGCGTTTTTTGGTACTGCTGGTGCACATTGATTTCCACATCTAAGAGCCGAGGCAAATCCGGCACGCCAAAGCGGGCGATTTCCGGTAGTCCCAGGAATTTCGGACACAGATACTTCTTACGCTCAACGGAGACCACACGGGGAGCAAATATGCAATCCACCCCTTTATCCCTTAAATTTGCCAGGTGCCCCAGATATAGTTTAACAGGCAGACATGCTTCATCCACAGCTAAACGCACCCCGCTGTCAACAATTTTCTTCGTCGTTTCGTCTGATAATACAACTTCGGCTCCAAGAGAGCGGAAAAATGCCTCCCAGCCCGGGTAATAATGATAATATAACAATGCGCGCGGTATACCTACTTTAACAGTCATCAGTTTCCTCCTGTGTTTTGCTGATTATTACGAATTGTCATCGCCGCGATCCCTTTTATTGCCCACCTGTTTCCCTTTCTTTGACGTAATGCGAGTCGTGTCTTTCGTTTTCAGTGCACTGGGACGGACATTTTGCACCGGCACCGGTTCACGGAGCAGAACGCTCTTTAATGCTAAAATATTAAGGGGTATCAGCGGCCAGAGATACGGAACGCCAAAGGATTTATTTGTCGCCAGACGAATAAATACAATCACAAGCCCTGCCAGAAAACCAGGCAGTTGGAAAAGACCGGTTAGTAACAACATCATCAGGTGAACCAACCGGTTAGCCTGGCTTAACTCCCAACTGGGTGTAGAGAACATTCCCAGTGCCACTAACCCGCCATAAAGCAAGACTTCCGGGGTAAAAAACCCGACGTCAATAGCAATTTGACCAATGAGCAACGCGGCAATCAGGCCCATGGCGGTCGCCAGCGATGACGGCGTATGTATGCCGGATATTCTCACCATATCAATCCCGACGTGTACGATAATAAACTGAACAAATAGAGGAACATTACCCACTTCTTTGGGTCCGATAAAAGCAAGAAATTCAGGGAGTAATTGCGGTTGATTTGACACGAGCAAATATAGGGGTGCCAGGAACACTGACATGAAGATACCAATAAACCTCACCCAGCGAATATAAATACCGGATAAAACATTTTGCCTGAATTCCTCGGCATGCTGTACGTGGTGAAAGATGGTGGCGGGTATAATCATGGCAGCAGGTGACGTATCTACAACCAGGAGAATGTGCCCCTCAAAGAGATGGGTGGCTGCCACATCGGGGCGTTCGGTGTAGCGTACCAAAGGGAAAACATTCCACTTTCCCTTGGTAATAAATTCTTCCACTGATTTTTCCGCCATGGGCAAGCCGTCAATATCGATTTTATCCAGGCGGTCTTTCACATTCTCCAGCAACTGCGGATTCACAATATCATTGATATAAACAATAGCTATATCGGTTTTGGAACGACGGCCCAGTTTCATCGCTTCTACCCTCAATCCCGGGTCTCTTACCCGGCGACGGATCAGTGCCAGGTTGAACATCAGCGTTTCCACAAAGCCGTCACGGGAGCCCCGGGTCAGCCGTTCCGTATCCGGCTCTTCCGGTCCGCGGACCGGGTACTCCCTGGTATCCAGGACGATGGCTTCTTTTTCACCGTCGATAAAGAGCAGCATCTGACCGGCCAATAGCTCGTCCATGATTTCGGAAAGCTGATCGTTGCTCTCCATCTCCATGTAGGGGATCTTTTGCTCCATCAGCTTCTGCAGCGGATCCGGAAGAAGGTCAGCCCGCTCCAGGGTGATCATCCCCCGCAGGATGTCGGTAATAAGCTCACCGTTAGCGAAACCGTCGATGAAAATCAAGGCTATCTTTTTACCGCCGATGGTCATTTCTTTTACTAAAACATCAATACTGGTACCAATACCCAACTTTTCAGTAAGAAAATCAATATTTTCCTGAAGATGGATGCTAACTTGTTCCGGGGGTCCTTGTCGGTTCGGGGACATTCATTCACCTACTCTTGCCTGAATTCGTGTAATATGGTTAAAAACCCTCCGTTACAGGAGGGTTTTAATAATCTGTTAACGGTTGCTGTTTACACCAAAGGCAACTTTTATATTTGCCTTATAGTCAACAATTTTGCCATTATCAATACTGGCAGTCCAGTTATAAACTTCTACTCCGCGCATATTCTCCACAGTTCTTGATGCGTCCTCGATGGCATTTTTCACAGCATCTTCCCAACCAACTTTCGATTCGCCCACAAGTTCAATAACTTTTGCTACAGTCATCCAATCACCTCCTCATTTTGCCGATAGTTTTCCCAGACATAAAAAAAATATAACGGCTTATGTAAGCCGTCAGACTGTTGAGAAGCTTTAGTCTGTTAAATATTTTTTCATATCATCTAAAATTTTTCTTTCCAGTCGGGAAACATGCATTTGCGAAATCCCCAGCATCTCGGCCACATCCTGCTGTGTTCTATAGCGGAAGAAACGGTAAAGCACAATTTGCCTCTCCCGCTGGGGCAGTGAGGATAACACCTGACGCAGTGCGACACGGTCTACGACCTGCTCCTCTTCTCCCACCACTGCCGGTTCTGCCTGCTCTCCCGGTGTAACGGCATCCAGAGACACTGGTGTTCGCATTACATCGAGAACCGCGGATAACTCCTCACGTTCCAGGCCACTGACTTTTGCCAGTTCGCTAAGAGTAGGTTGACGACCTAACCGTTGTTCAAAATCTTCTGTAATCATCTTTAAACGTCGCGCTTGAGTTTTCAATGCCCGGCTGTATTTTACCGTGCCCTGGCCGCGCAGATACATTTTAATTTCGCCGGCAATTACCGGCACGGCATAAGTTGTGAAGGCGGTACCACGCTCCGGATCAAAAGTCTTAAGCGCTTTGAGCAAGCCAATACATCCTACCTGAAACAGATCATCGCTTTCGGCAAATTCACCTCTAAAACGGTTGGCCAAACTCCGAACCAGCGGCAAATGCTTCTCAACCGATTCTTCCATAGCAGGCACCGTCTAGGACATCTTATCTTCTATTTCACCGAATACCTTGCTCATTGTTACTGTGGTGCCACTCCCAGGTTCGGAGATAACCTGGCAGTCGTCCATAAAGTTTTCCATAATCGTAAAGCCCATACCCGAACGATCCAGTTCCGGTTTTGACGTGAAAAGGGGTTGGCGGGCTTGTTTAATATCTGTAATGCCCACGCCATAATCCACCACAGTTACTTCCAGCCTGCGGCCGGTTAATGATGCTGTAATAACAATGGTTCCCGGTCCGTTTTCATAGCCATGGATGACTGCATTCGTTACAGCTTCGGAAACCGCTGTCTTAACATCGGATATTTCGTCAATGGTAGGATCGGCCTGTACGGCAAACGCTGCCACCGCAACCCGGGCAAAGGATTCATTTTGTGATTTACTTGGTATCTCCAACTTCATGTAATTGTCCATCTCTTTGCCTCCTACACCGAATTCAAAGCTTCACGCTCTGTGGCGAATACCGGGATTCTGGTCTGCAACCCGGAAAGCTCAAACACCCGTTGCACACCGGGGCTGAGGGAGCAGGCTAAAACCTTGCCGCCCTTTTCGGAAACAAGTTTATAACGGCCAAGCACCAGACCCAGGCCCGAACTGTCCATGAAGCCCACTTCATTGAAGTTAAAGAGAACGTTATTTACCTGGGATAACTTCGTATCTATCTTTGACCTCAGGCCAGTTACAGCATGATGGTCCAGCTCACCCTGCAACCGTACCACCAGTGTATCACCGGCCAGTTTCAGTTTTACTTCCACCGGACATCCCCCCGTGTGTCGATTAATTCTACTCTCTTATTCTCCGTACTTTTTGGTAAGTCCTTCCTATAACAAAAAAAATATCCAGCTGCTCAAAACTTTGCAAATAACTGCAGTTTTGAGCAGGCTGGATTTTTCACGTTTGCGTATCTTACCGGCCGAATTTCAACCAGGCCTCTGTAAACCGCCGGAAAAATGTAATGAGATTTGCGCGGGGAACATCTACTGCCGGGATTAATGCCACCCGGCCCAATTCTTCACCGTCAGCCGACGTGACTACCAACTCGCCGAGTTCATTCTCCACACTCAGCGGGGCCGCTGCCCGGCCGGGCATGATGACTTCCTGCTCAATATCGTCTTTTGTCCCTTTTTTTAGGAGCAGGGACAAATCCTGCGCCGCCACCAGGTCTACTGTCTCCTGCATTCCTTTGTCAACACGGATTGTGCCCAGGACATCGCCTTTTTTTACCACAGGAACACTGCGGAAGTTGGCAAAACCCCAGTCAAGCAATTCCCTCGCCTCGTCAAAGAGCGCAGGCCGGCCAGGCGCACCAAGGACAACGGCAAGAAGCCGGGTGTCACCCCGTATCGCTGTGGCAGAAACACAGTTTCCCGCCTCATTGGTAAAGCCTGTTTTTACTCCGTCGGCACCGTCATAGTAACGGACAAGACGGTTTGCGTTACTAAGATAAACACCTTCACTTTTTTTAATTTTATCTTTAAGAAATTCCTCGTCCATCCAGATGGTCAGCCATTCGTGGATTTTCGGGTAGCGCATGAGTTCCAGTGACATGAGGGCAATATCATAGGCGGTGGTGTAATGATTTTCGTCGTGAAGGCCGTGGGGATTTACAAAGTTGGTATTGACCATACCCAGTACCGCCGCTTTTTCATTCATCTGGTCCACAAACGCTTCCACGGAACCGCCAAGGAATTCAGCCATAGCTATGGCGCCGTCGTTGGCTGAACCCACACCGATACCAATCATCAAATCCTCAAAAGATATCCGGTCTCCCGGGGAAAGAAATATTTGAGATCCACCGTGCCCCGATGCCCTCTCACTGACCGGAATCATGTCCCCGAGAGTAACCTTGCCTTCGTCTAAGGCCTCCATAGCCAGCAGCATCGTCATAATCTTGGTTACACTGGCCGGATAAAGCTGCTCATGGGCATTACTCTCATAAAGAATCTGCCTGCTACCAGCATCCATCAATAACGTGGCTTTCGACTGGAAAGAAAACTCCTGCGCATTCACAGGTATTACGCTTAGCAGTAAAAGAATTGTCAGCAACATTGCCAGAAAACGTTTATTTCGCATCCTATTTCCTCCTTGCGTTTTTCAATACATTAGTATTTTCCAGTTTAAGCAAAAAAATATACCGTCCCTCAGACAATTAAGAATATAAAGGGATTTCCCTTTCCTCCGACGAATAAGGTGTGTGAATGTTGCAACCAGCATAATACCAATGTAGTAGCATCTTTTTAGAATCATAGGAGGGTATAACCATATGACCTGTCTTCAGTTTTCAGGACTAGCCTTCGGTATTCCAAAAGAAATTATGAGTGGCGAAAGGCGTGTTTCTGCTATTCCGGAAACAGTTGACGCCTTAATCGCCGGTGGTGCAAGAGTCATATTAGAAAGCGGTGCGGGTGAGGGTTCGTTTATTACCGATGACGAGTATGAAAAAGCCGGTGCTGAAATCGTCAGCGGTCCACAAGCCGTTTTTAGCAATTCCGACATTATCCTTAAAGTTAAAGAACCTGCCTTTAACCAGGAACTCGAAATGCATGAAGTGGATATGATGCATGCCGGTCAAACCCTAGTCACATTTATACACCCTGCTGCACCGTCAAATCATAACATGGTCAGAAAACTGGCCGATAAAGGTGTTGTAAGCTTCACACTAGACAGCATCCCAAGGATCTCCCGTGCTCAGGGAATGGACGCATTGACGTCAATGAGTACCGTGGCAGGGTACAAAAGTGTTATCATTGCAGCCAACGTTCTGACTAAATTCGTTCCCATGGTTGGCACGGCTGTTGGGATGTTAAAACCTTCTACTGCACTGGTGATCGGTGCCGGCGTTGCCGGCCTGCAGGCAGCAGCAACCGCAAAGAGGCTGGGTGCAGTCGTCTATGCTCTGGATATACGTCCTGATGCAATAGAAAACGCTAAGAGCCTCGGTGTAAAGGTGATAGAAACAGGTATTCCGGCTGAGATTGCAGTGGGTGAAGGCGGCTATGCAAAAATGCTTCCTGAAGAATGGTTGATTAAAGAGCGGGCTATTATTGAGGAGACTGCAAAGAATGCCGATATAATCATAGCATGCGCCTTAGTACCCGGCAAAGTCGCACCAATATTAATTACAGAAAGCATGGTAAAGCAAATGAAGCCCGGCTCAGTAATCATCGATATCTCCATTGACCAGGGAGGGAACTGTGATTTAACCGTAGGAGCAGAAATCGTCAAACGTTATGATGTAATCATCGATGGCACAAAAAATATCCCCGGCATGGTTCCTACGAGTGCAACATGGATGTTTGCACGCAATATCTTTAACTTTGTATCCTATTTTATTATAGAGGGCAACGTGCAAATAAATTTAGAGGATGAGATTACTGGTTCATCCATTGTTACAAAAGATGGGGAAATCTTACATGTCGGGGCAAGAGAAGCGATGGGCCTGGACTAAGAAAGGAGCCGTGCATATGAATTCTTTGTTTCTGCTACTTGTATTTATTATTGCAGCACTGCTTGGCTACAAAGTTATCAGTAGCGTTCCGCAGTTACTTCATACCCCTTTAATGTCTGGTACAAACGCTATTTCCGGAGTTACCATTCTTGGCTCTCTGGTCTCCACTGCGTTTGCATTATCATTCAACAGTAAGATTTTTGGCTTTATTGCCATTGCCCTTGCCACCTTCAATCTCGTTGGCGGCTTTGTCATAACAGACAGAATGCTAAAAATGTTTAAGAGTAGTTGAGGTATATAAAATGACTGAAGCATATATCATTTCCATAACTCTATCCGTTTTCATCCTGCTGGGAATTAAGTTTATGAGTTCTCCCAAAACAGCGGTCCAAGGAAATCGCTTGGCGGCAATAAGCATGTTTGCCGCTATTCTGTTCGTACTATATAGAAATGAAATCGTCCAACTCCCACTGCTTTGGGTTGCTATCGCCACGGGCGGAACCATTGGTTACGTAATGGCAATTAGAGTAACCATGATAAAAATGCCTCAAATGGTAGCTTTGCTCAACGGCTGTGGCGGCGGTGCATCCGCACTGGTGGCCCTTATTGAAATTATTGAACGGTCTGCTCAGATGGACATCGCCATGAGGACATCAAGCCAACTGGCACTTCTGGTGGGAGGGGTAACTCTCAGTGGCAGTCTTATTGCGGCAGCCAAACTGGATTCGCGCATTTCACAGAAACCTGTTATTATCCCACACTATAACTCCGTATCAAAGATACTGCTCATCGCTATTGGCGCACTGGCCATTATGTCCTCCGCCTACCTGATGCCGGAAGCAATTGTGTTAATGTCGTTTCTGGCTGTAAGCCTGTCTCTTGTTTTGGGCATTATCTTCGCTATCAGGGTAGGCGGTGCTGACATGCCAATAACCATTTCTCTGCTAAACGCCTGCTCAGGGTTGGCAGCAGCCATCACCGGCTTTACCATCTCCGAACCATTACTCGTTGCCGTAGGCGCAATTGTAGGCGCTTCCGGCCTTATTCTTACAAAAATTATGTGTTCTGCCATGGGCCGTTCGCTCAGCAGTGTGCTGCAGGGAGTGTCAGTAAAGCCTGCTAACAGAAGCACCGCTCCTGAGCAGGCAATCGTTGCAGGGTCTGTACAGGATCGCCCCTCTGCTATTCTCAGAAGCGCGAAACGTGTCATTATCGTGCCAGGCTACGGCATGGCTGTGGCACAGGCTCAGATGCATGTCAAAAAAATAACGGACCTGCTCGAACAAAAAGGCATTGACGTTACATTCGCCATTCATCCCGTTGCCGGCCGTATGCCCGGACATATGAATGTCCTCCTGGCAGAAGCGGATGTTCCTTACGAAAAACTCTGCGAAATGAGCGAAATAAACCCAAGGTTCAAAGACACGGATGTAGTGCTTGTGGTTGGTGCCTCCGATGTCATTAACCCGGCGGCCAACACCGCAGAAGGAACGCCGATCTACGGCATGCCTGTCCTCAACGTCGCGGAAGCTCGCCATGTGGTCATCTGTAACCTTGATACAAAGCCAGGCTACTCCGGCGTCGAAAACACGCTCTACACCATGCCCCACGTATCCCTCCTGCTCGGTAACGCCGCAACCACACTTGATAAACTGGCAGCAGAGCTTAGCCATGACGCAAGTCCAGAAATCGAATCGGCTACAATACAGAGCAATTCACCCGCTGGCCTTCTGAGATGTGCCCAAAGTGTCATTATCGTTCCAGGCTACGGCATGGCTGTGGCACAGGCTCAGATGCATGTCAAAAAAATAACGGACCTGCTCGAACAAAAAGGCATTGACGTTACATTCGCCATTCATCCCGTTGCCGGTCGTATGCCCGGACATATGAATGTCCTCCTGGCAGAAGCGGATGTTCCTTACGAAAAACTCTGCGAAATGAGCGAAATAAACCCCAGATTCAAAGACACTGATGTGGTACTTGTAGTCGGCGCATCCGATGTCATCAATCCGGCGGCCAACACCGCAGAAGGAACCCCAATCTACGGCATGCCTGTCTTAAACGTTGCCGAAGCTCGCCATGTGATCATCTGTAACCTTGATACAAAGCCAGGCTACTCCGGCGTCGAAAACACGCTCTACACCATGCCCCACGTAACCCTCCTGCTCGGTAACGCCGCAAACACACTCGATAAACTGGCGGCAGAGCTTCAAGCCTAAATGCCTGCCATAGCTTCTTTTTCTTTGACCATCATTATAGCAGCATGCACACTATACGCTCTCCTATAATACAAGAAAGGCGCGCTTATTCGGTTCCCTCAACGCGCGCTTTTCAGTACTGTGTTCCGCTGCCGATTTGCAAATGCAAATCGTTATAATTTCCTACAGTACAAGAAACCCAAGCCTAGAAGGCTTGGGTTTTAGCGTTTTGGTAGGCAAGTATATCTATTTACGTAATCCGTGCTAACACTATGGAGCGCGGTTCTGGCGGCCTGCCGTAACCGTAGGCGGTGACCAACTGAGCGGCCGCAGGTGCCAACTTATCTTCCACATCGGCAAATAACTCGGCCAGCGGCTCCCCCTCCCGGACACTGTCTCCCAACTTTTTATACAGACGGATGCCAGCCAGAAGGTCGATTGAATCTCCTTTTTTTTCGCGGCCGGCACCAAGAAGTACGGTGGAGCGACCCACAATTCGGGCGTCAAGGCGGTTCAGATAGCCGGTTGCCGTGGAATGGAGTACTGTTCTGTACTTCGGTGTTCCCATAATTTCCGGATGATCAACAACAGCTGTGTCGCCTCCCTGAGCGGAGATCAGGCGACGCATGGCCATAAGCGCACTGCCATCAGTCAGTAACTGCAGCAACAATTCGCGAGCATCACTATTCTCACTTTTTAAACCGGAAACGACGAGCAGCTCAGCGCCCAGTTCCAGACACAGTTCAGTCAGGTCTGCGGGGCCTTCGCCTCGCAGTGTCTCCAGCGCTTCCAGCACTTCTATGTGGTTCCCTACAGTGTTACCCAGAGGCTGGTCCATAGATGTGATCAGGGCATGAGTCCGGCGGCCCAGAGTGCGTCCAATGGCCACCATGACCCGGGCCAGTTCTGCGGCATCATCCTCATTGCGCATGAAGGCGCCACTGCCGGTTTTGACATCAAGGACAATACTTTGCGCACCGGCGGCTATCTTTTTGCTCATCACAGAAGAGGCGATGAGCGGAATGCTGTCCACTGTGGCTGTAACATCCCGCAGTGAGTAGAGTTTACCATCTGCCGGAGTCATTTGCGGTGACTGCCCCATGATGGCGACCCCGGTCTCCCGGACAAGGGCCATGAATTCGGTACGGGTCAGATCGGTGCGGAACCCGGGAATACAGGAAAGCTTGTCAATGGTACCCCCTGTGTGTCCCAGCCCCCGGCCCGACATTTTCGCTACCGCCACACCGGCTGCTGCCAATAGCGGCAGAAGGATCAGTGTCGTCTTATCGCCTACCCCGCCGGTGGAATGCTTATCAACAACAGTCTTATCCATACCGGCAAACTCCAGCATCTCTCCGGAACGGGCGAGGGAATCTGTAAGCGCCGCCGTTTCCTTCTCGTCCATACCGCGGAAAAAGACAGCCATTAACCAGGCGGATGCCTGGTAATCAGGAATATCACCGTTAGTAAAACCCTGGATGAAGGCATTAATTTCTTCCGTTGAAAGGGAAGCGCCGTCTCTCTTTTTGCTGATAATATCCTGGGCCCGCATCATAACTTAAACCCCAGTTCCCGGGAAAAACTTTGTCCGGCAGTCAGAGGCGGAATACCTAACAGATCGGCGATGGTAGCGCCCAGGTCGGCAAACGTTCCTCTGATGCCCAGATTGACCGGGCGGCTGTTTCTGCCGTAAACCAAGAGAGGTACATACTCCCGGGTATGATCGGTATGGGGAAACGTTGGGTCGCAACCGTGATCGGCCACAACAAATAGTAGATCGCTTTCTGCCATATTACTCATCACTTCAGGCAATTGACTGTCAAAACGCTCCAACGCCTTGCCATAGCCTGGTGCGTCGTTGCGATGGCCATATACCATATCAAAATCCACTAAGTTAACAAAAATCAGGCCTTGGGGATGCCGTTCCATGGCTGTAAGCACCATGGCCATCCCTTCATCGTTACTTTTGGAATGCAGGGAAGCCGTGATGCCTCTATTGGCGAAAATATCAGGAATTTTACCGATACCCACCACTTCGTGGCCATGCTCCGACAGAATATCTAATAGTGTGGGTTGAGGAGGTACCAGGGAATAATCTTTCCGGTTAGGCGTCCGTATAAACTGTCCCGGTGTCCCCGTAAAGGGACGGGCGATAACCCGGCCTACTGCGTACTCGTCGCAGAGCAGGCTTCTGGCGGCAGCACACCATTCATATAATACCGGCAGTGGAACAACATCTTCGTGAGCAGCTATCTGAAAAACACTGTCCGCCGATGTATACACAATGGGACGTCCGCTTTGCATATGTTCCCGCCCCAGAAGATCAATGATTTCTGTCCCTGAAGCTTTGATGTTACCAAGGACCGTGCATCCCACAGCTAATTCAAAAGGCTCAATAATTTCCGGGGGGAAACCGTCAGGAAATACGGGGAAAGCCTGGTCAAGGATGATACCGGCCATCTCCCAGTGACCTGTGGTCGTATCCTTCCCCGGGGAACGCTCCGCCATTTTACCGAATGCCGCCACAGGCTTGTCCGTACAGGGAACTCCCTGAACATCAGTGAGGCAGCCAAGGCCGAATGATTCCAGGGTGGATAGCTGTAATCCCCCTACTGCTTCGGAGATGTGGGCCAGAGTGTTACTTCCGGCGTCTCCATAAAATGAGGCGTCGGGAAGTTCCCCCACGCCTAAACTGTCAAGCACGATGATAATAACCCGGTTAATTTTCACGTTAGCCTCCTACGCTCTGGGATGGGTTTTTTCATACACATCTTTTAACTTGCGTTTTGTCACCTGTGTGTAGATTTGCGTGGTGGATATATCGGCATGGCCAAGCATCTCCTGGACGGAGCGCAAATCGGCGCCGTTTTCCAAAAGGTGTGTGGCAAACGAGTGACGGATTGTGTGGGGCGTAACATCTTTGGTGATATTAGCCTGACGGGCATACTTTTTCAGAATCTTCCAGAAACCCTGCCTTGTCAGCCGGTTTCCGTGCTGATTCACAAAAAGAGCAGCTTCGCCGTTATGGCGGACAAGCTTGGGGCGGCTACCGGCCAGGTATTGATCTACATTCCTGATAGCCACCGAGCCCAGAGGAACAAGTCTTTCCTTAGAACCCTTTCCGGTGCAGCGGATAAACCCCGCTTCCAGGTTGATATCACCCACATCCAACGACATTAACTCGGACACACGGATTCCGGTGGCATAAATCACTTCCAGCATCGCTTTGTCACGGACACCGGTCACCTGAAGGGAGTCAGGCTGTTCAAGCAAACGGTCTATTTCATCAGGAGTCATGACCCGGGGAAGCTTTTTCTCCAATTTCGGGGATTCCAAATCGGTTGCAGGGTTTTCAGCAATCACTTTCTCGTGAAAAAGATAATTGCAAAAAGAACGAATAGATGCCAGATTGCGGGAAAGGGTGGCCGTTGCCTTTCCCGATTTCTGCAAACTAAGGAGATACCCGACAATTTCCGCACGGGTTGCCTTCTCTATACTCTCTACGCCGTGCTGCTTTAAATATGTACAAAACGATCGTAAATCCCGGTTATAGGATTCCAGAGTATTTTTAGCCAGTCCTTTTTCCACAGAAACATAATGAATAAAATCCCTCAGCAACCTGTCCATTTACGATCTCCTTTTTTTCTCTGCCTGAGCTCACGTTAATGTCTTTAAAGTGATTCAACATTTTAGTAAAGAAATCCTTTTCTCCCAAGAAAATCATAGCCCATTTTGATAAAATTCGTTTATAAAATATAAAAACCGAGGGAAAATCCCATGTTTTTCTTCCTCTACGCCATCAACCGACACTTTTATCGCTTCGCCGCGCGGTTCCCGGAAGTGAACCGTCTGTGGTCTCAGTGCCTTGAATGTGTAGTACTGAAGTAAAGGCAACATAAGTAACAGTACTAAACTTATCAGGATAAACCGCAGAAAGGTTCTCCCGACAATGAAAACCCGCATACTACCCCTCCTCTTATATTATGTTATGGAGGGGATGCTTTTTTAGAACTGTTTAAATGCCTCTTGCAGAGCTGTATAAGGTTCTCCTACGGCGTCGGCCACTGTTTCGTGGGTATATACCTCCATATGTATTCTCAAGCAACCTGGCGCCGATCTGTGTTGCCATTCGTCCGGCAATTTCGCTCATCGGCTCCAAAAGCGGCAGAGAACGGTCAGGAAGCTGAATCGTTTCATAGGCAATCGCTACCGTTTTTTCTCGGCCAGCAGTTTAGCCAGCTCAGGGGCGGCAGCTAAATGCAGATATGTAAAAATAATCTGCCCTTCACGGATAAATCCATACTCCGCAGGAAGCGGCTCTTTTACTTTCACGATGAGATCAGCCTGCTCCCAGACAGCTTGTCCGCTGTCAGCCAGTTTTGCACCAGCGGCAGCGTATTCTTCATCTTTATTTCTACCCAACCTTCTGTCAAATTTACAATATAGCCACCATCGCCCTCATAAATACAGGGGTAATCAACGCCTCGATCAGACCGCCCAGAGTCAGAAAAGCTGCGGCTGCAAGCATAAGAAAGGTAAACTGAATCAAGTAAGCGCCGACCGGAAATTGTTTGCCGCCAAAGCGACGCCGCAGATGCAACATGGACAAGGTAATCGCAGCCACACCGGCCAGCATTGAAACGGGAATATAAACAAGGTTCTGAGGCATTACCGCACTGAGAGCAAACATTACACCACGCATTGCATTTTGCTCTGCCAGAAAACCTACAGTAAAACCAATGGTGAATCCACGATAAAATAGCAGGATGAGTACCACTGCAAAGCCGAAAAAGAAGCTTCCGCACAACCATAGAGCTGCCAGGAACTTTCCGTTCTGCAGCAAAGAATTCTGAAGAATCAGCGAATTATTCACAGGCTGCTGCTCTGCAAGAAAACCAACAAACCCGAAGAAATAAAGATTTAACTCCCGTACCTGTTCCTCTGCCAAAAGGCGTACAGATAAAGCTCCCAAGGCCACGCCCAGGGTAAATACAGCGATTACCAACAGATAAATGAAAAACTGATCGCGGATGTGCTCAACTAGCGCTTCCTGAAATCTTTGCCACACGGTTCTCCCCCTCCACTCTGGCATAGTTTATGCGGGAGTAACCTTGTTTATGTCGCTACGCTTCCATCAGGTCGGCGGCCAACAACAACGCAATCAGCGTTTTGCCGTCTTCGATCCGTCCCTGCCTGGCCATAGCCAACGCTTCGTTGAAGGGAATCTTAAGTGGTTCGAGAATTTCGTCCTCTGGTTTGGCCACATCTACGGGTTCCAGATCGGTAGCCAAATAAATGTAGAGCTTCTCAGAAGCAAAACCGGGCGACGAATAATAAAAAGCGATTTGACGCAGGGTTCCGGGTTTCATTCCCACTTCCTCACCCAGTTCCCTTACGGCACAGGCTGCAGGGTCTTCCTTCTCATCCAGTTTGCCTGCGGGAATCTCCAGAAGTTCTTTCTCAATGGGTTTGCGGAACTGGCGGACAAAGAAAACATCGTTTTGGGCCGTGATGGCCAGAATTGCCACCGCTCCCGGATGTTCAACAATTTCCCTTTTTGACATATTGCCGTTGGTTAATTCCACATCGTCGACCCGAAGATTAATAGTTTTACCCTCGTAAATCATTTTTGTTGACGTTGTATTTTCCATACGATCCTCCTATGCATATTTTTCCAGCGCATACATACACTATTGTAATCGTACAGAGAAGGAGGCTGTTTAATGCAAACCTATATTCAAAAGGACAAGCTCATTTTTATCGGCACAATACGGGAGTTGAAATCCTTTCTGCAAACAATGTCTGACCGGCCTGAAACACTGGCTGAGTTTATTTCATCCAAGTTGCATTAATGCATTAATGAGGCGGTATGAATTGCCGCAGCCGTGGCTGCCATAAAAAACGGCTGGTCATCAGCTGGTGTACGCCCCATGGTTGAGCAGACCACGCCGTAATCACCCAGGTGTCCGAGCGGTGCCTCCGGGATCCAAATCACCCGATGTTTTTTATTAAGACCGGCAGCTTGCAGTTGCTTGGTTAACACTGCGTTCCGTTCTTCGCCCAGGGATGGAAGCGGCAGGTCGGCTGCTGCCAGGGCGACTTTACCCAGAGCCGTCAGCGAATGATGGGAAAACCCATGATGCCTGGAACGCGAATCATTAAAACTGATGCGCGGCACAACTACTGCACGACCGCCAAGAGTATGCACCCGGTTCACATTTTCCCCTGTCTCAATACCGCTAAAACCAAAGGGTGTTCCCGTCCCGACTATACCCGGTCCCATACAGACTACAGCTACATCAGCTAAAGCCACATACTTTGCCGCCAAAAGGCCGCTGTAGATATTTACTGCCTCAAGGTCACCGCCAAACGCGTGACCGCAGGTAATTACACTGTCAAGAAGCCCGGCTTGCCGTAGCTTTCTTGCAGAAATACTAAAATATGCAGGTAATGTCCCTCCGTCCGTCATCAGATAAACAATCCGCGCGGCGGGTTTTATTTTTTTGAGCGTCAATACAACCGGAGCGAGCATACTATGTAATTCTGCCACGACCACAGGCATGTTGTGTAAATTCTCGGCCTTCGACATCACCTGATGATGGGCCGACTGCTCTTCTTCCACAGCTAAAACAGGAAGCTGCATAGGCGTATAGCGCAGTTTCATAATGTGGCCGGCACCCGTGCTACTCTGTTCCACACGGTTCAGGTTTAGATAGACAAAATGATAGCCACCGCTTCCCAGCATTAACTCAACTGCCGTAGTATTCAGCACCACCGTGTCTCCCGGCGAAACCGGTCCTGTGAGAAGCGTATAATTTATTGCTTTGCTTTTCTCACCGTCAAGTTGAACGATCAGTTCTTCGCAGTCCGGTGAAAGAGTGGCGGTTTCAAGCACTTTGGCGACTTTTCGACTAAACAATGGTTCTGTCTCCTTTTATTCTGCAAAAAAAATGCTTTTCCTCCTAGAGCTGCTATTTTTCCCAACCTTCTCTGCCTAATGTGTCAAGAAAACGTAAAAAAGTATTGGCCGCGATGGCTTTCGTAAAAGATACCCGTTCAGCCAATACATGAATTGACACCAGAGCTGCCAGATAGCCAACCTGAAATGCGGCAGGCGCCGTCAGAACAATAGCCAGGCCCAATACGCCTCCCAGCACATTGGCACCGGCATCGCCCAGCATACCCCTTCCCTTTAGGTCCCATGGCAGATAAACCAGGGAAGCCAGCCAAAATGGGAAGAGTATGAGAGCTCCCAACTCCCCGGAAACCTGCCAGATGTAAAAGAAAGATAACAACAGAAAACTTTTTATAGCACGCCCTGGCCTTAAATCCAGCAGATTTAACAAATTTGCAGACAGGGCTATCAGAACTGCCCGCCAAACAATCAGCAGGAAAATACCAGGCAAACCACTTACTGCCCATAAAGACACAGCAAAACCAAAAATAGCTTTACTTAGCCCGGTTGTTATCTCCCCATGGAACAGAAGGCGCTTTACATGCCCACCAAGCCCCCGTGCCCTGCTGTCTCCCCATATATCATCCACCATGCCCAGAACGCCAAAACCCCCCACTACCAGGGCTAAGCGCGTCACAACAAAGCCTGACAGTATTCCCGTAAAATTTGCCCATGCCGCAGATAAGAAAAAAACCGGGAGAAAGACGATGCCCATACTTTGCGGTATCATCTTCCCGCGGTAGTTATGCTGCAGGTGCCCCAGAGAGCGCAGTAACTCGTCGAACAACGGAACAAAGAGTATAGCGGAGAGTAAAGAAACGGCCAGATATATAAATATCGCCATGCTAGAGCCTCTCTTTCCGGTGCAGTATCATACGACATAATGTACATGTAACCTGAACAAACTGCTTGCCTCTGTGCAGGAAACCACTTAAATCCCGGCCTGTTTCCCTGTGTCGCATGCTAACCGGAATTTCACTGATACGAAGCCCGGCGCGAAGGCACTCCACAGTCAGGCCAACTTCCACACCAAAACCGCTACAGGCATGATTCGCGTGGTCCCAAACTTCCCGTCGCAGTACCCGCTGTCCGGACAATGGGGAATTAGGGCGATACCCGGCAAGCAAGTAAATGCCCCAGGACGCCAGGCCTTTGACGAGGCCAAAGCCGGCGCGGCGGCCGGACTTGGCCCAGGCAGCCACAGTCATATCTGTTTCACCGTTTACCACCGGATTTATCAGTCTGCGGAATTCTGACGCGGTCTCACCTAAATCCGCATCCACAAAGCACAAAACATCGCCGGATGCGACGTCAATTCCCTTTGCCAAAGCCCCACCCTTGCCCAGGTTTTCCGATAGAGTTAAAACGCTGGCGCCTGCCAGTCTCGCCGCCTCAGATGTACCGTCTTTGGAACCGTCGTCCACCACAATGATTTCGGAGATTTCTTCAACGGCAGACAGTGCTCTGACAGTTTGTCCGATGGTTTTTTCTTCGTTATAGGCGGGAATTACTGCTGATATTTTCAAGGCTACACCTTCCGCTGACAATACTTTAGAACGTGGAAACAAACTGATCGGCGGTACTTTTTATGCCATAATTACCAGGAGTCCCGCGCAATACGGAAAGCAGTGAAAATTGACCAAATGCTGTATCTGCGTTATCAATCGTGGAAAATCCCAGTGTTTTTAGATCATTCAGGACGGAGTCAGTGACCTCACTCCACTCAAGCCCAATCAGAATTAATTGTTCGGGGTCGAGATTCTCACATATTTGCTGGACAAGTTCATTGCTGGTATTTGCCTGCTCACCAAGAATCAGGATAATCGCTTCCGGTTTTTCTGATGCGCTGAACTGAATTTCCAGCATTTCTGTAGCGGCAAAACGGTCTAAAATCTCTTGTTGTTGATGATCAATACTGTTACCCGAGATCATCATCGCCAGAGCTTTGCCCAAACCGTTCACCGGCTCAATAAGCCTCGATTGATCAGCAACTTTTACTACATTCGTTATTTCCGCTTCCGCATCATGTAGTATGGCCAAAACGCCCGGGGGGATTTCAGCCCCGTGGGAGACGACTGCAATATTTTTGCCGGCCAAGGTGCCTGTTACCAGACCGGGATAAAGGGCACTGCGAAATTTTTCCCACAGATACAGATCCCGGGACGCAGCCTGTAACTGTGCCTCCAGCATTACTTTTTCCTGCCGCTGGACGCGGAAATCTCTGGACATCTGGTCAATGAGAAGACGCTGTTGTTTTACCAGCATATTTTCACTGATTCCGGTCCCGATAAGAATGCCCAGCCCCAGAGCGAGGAAGACGGCTACCAGGGAAATAATATGATCCTTGACTCGAAACATAAAAAACCTCCTTACAGGCCAAACCTCAGACGCATAGCCAGTAACCTAAAGACATGCCGAATGGTCGGATTAGCCAGGACCAGGGCTAACACCGGAATACTTGCTGCCAAAGCCAGCAGCAGTAAGGAACGGCCCGATACCCCGCCACGGTACAGTTGGCTTACTCCACGTGCGTCTATTAACCTGCTTCCTACTTTTAAGCGGACAAGAAAGGTACTGGCCATTCCTTTCCGCCCTTTCTCCAAAAAATCAATCATATTTGAATGCGTGCCTACAGCTGCAATCAGCCTGGCGCCCTTTTCATACGCCAGGAGCAGTGCAATATCTTCACTCGTTCCCGGTGCTTTTACAATACTGGCATCCAAACCCAGGTTCTCTATTCGGGCCAAACCCGGCGCTTTGCCGTCAGGATACGCATGAACCAATATTTCCCGGGTTCGTCTCAGCGCCTGGTCACTCACACTGTCCATATCACCAACTACCAGATCTGGTATCCGGCCAAACTCCAGCAGTGCATCAGCGCCGCCGTCAACCCCGATTAACACCGGCTTTACTTCATCGAGATAATGAGTTACCGCCTGCAGATCTTCTCGGTATGACTGACCTCTGACCACAACCAGGACATGCTTGCCGGCGACATCCGTTTTAAGGGGAGGAAAGTCGATTCCTCCGAGAATCAGCTCTTTTTCCTGCAGTGCATATTCCAGCGTGTTCTGCACAAAATGATCCAATAACTCGTCCAGATTTTTTTCTGCCAGGCACAACTGCCGTGAAATCACCGCATCATCAACGATCCGTGCTTTGGCCACATGCTGTTCCCCCAAATATAATTCGCCTGCGCGGATTGTCACCACATCTCCTTCACGGATTCGCGAGTAAAAATCTTCACCTGCCAGATCAAAATGCGGTATATTGGCTTCTGCCAGTTTACGTGGCCCATTGTTAGGATAGCGTCCGCTCATAGATGAATTAATATTAACAACAGCTTTTACTTTTTTTTGTGCCAGGGATTCAGCTGCTACTTCATCCAGGTCACGATGGTCGATGACAGCAACATCTCCTGGTGAGAGCCTTTCCACCAGGAACTTTGTCTTTCTGTCCATTTTGACCGGCCCGCAAACCTGCTTCATCCAGCTCAAACCTCTCTGTTTTTTTTAGTATGTGTTATGGCGGCTGGTTTAATCTGCAGAACTAACCTTTTTTGTTATTTTTGCAAAATAAAAAGCGGCCGGACTCTCTCCAACCGCGAGTGAACATTAAACATATCTGCTCCGTGCTATTAAATTTTCCTATGTAGTGGCTAATAAAAAAGTGCGGACAAAGTCAAGTTTAATAGTTCAACCTCATGGTGTTTTTCCATAGCACAATCTTACACTGTGATATCTAGTTAAGCCCCTTATTGTATAAGCGAAGCCTGTCAGCAACTAAAGCAATAAACTCAGAGTTCGTAGGTTTTCCCCGCTCTGTATTGATAGTATAGCCGAAAAACTTTTTAATGGTCTCAATGTTATTTCTTGACCACGCAACTTCGATAGCATGGCGGATCGCCCGTTCCACCCGGGAACTGGTGGTTTCGAATTTTTCAGCAATCCGGGGATAAAGTATTTTGGTTACAGATCCCAGCAGATCCACTTCTTCCACAACCATCATAATTGCTTCACGTAAATAATGATAGCCTTTTATATGAGCCGGAATGCCAATTTCGTGAATAATATTTGTAATATCTGCCTCTAGACTGGACCGTTTCGGCGGACGTGATATACTGCTTACTGTAGGTGCGGGAGTACTGCCGTTCCCAAGAAGGCGAATCCGTTCTACCAGAACTTCCATATTAAAGGGTTTTAGTATGTAATACGAGGCCCCCAGTTCCACTGCTTTTCGGGTAATGTCTTCCTGACCAAAGGCGGTCAGCATAATTACTTTTGGCTTTGTTCCTGCTTCCATCTGTCCAATCTGCTCCAGCACGCCCAAACCGTCCAGATGAGGCATGATGATATCCAATAGCAGTACATCGGGCGGATTTTCCGCGATTAATTCCAAGGCCTCTTTCCCGTTATATGCTTTCCCCACGATGTCAATGTCAGGTTGTTGCTCCAGGAATTCTACTAATAAATCACTGAATTCTCGATTGTCATCGGCTACGAAAACTTTCAGCATAGTGTCTCTCCTTCCGTTTTATGGTAAAACTCGTGAATCTTCCCAGTTGATTTATTCGACATTTGGATAGATATCCCTTTCACATTTTAATTTTTTTAAAAAAAAAAAACACGCCTTTGATATCGGCGTGAATTAAATATTTTCCCCAACAGCCTGCAGCATACCCGATTCCATCACCATCCATTCAATGAATATGCCATATCCCCGGGTCGGATCATTGACAAATACATGGGTAACAGCTCCAACTAATTTATCATTTTGAATGATGGGGCTACCGCTCATACCCTGGACGATGCCTCCAGTTGTCTCCAACAGCCGCTCGTCCGTAACGCGGATGACCATTCCTTTATCACCTGGTTTGCTTTGGTTATAAACCCGTTGAATCTCTATGTCAAATCGTTCAATATTTTCTCCTTCAATAACCGTCAGAATCTCGGCCGGGCCTGTTTCAACCTGGGACATCAACGCAATTGGCATTGGCTTATTGACACTGCCACTTGTTGGCTCCATCCTGGATAATGTCCCAAAGATACCAAATATCCCGTTTTTTTCAATCGTACCCGCAATATCATGATCTTCCTGAAAAATACCTGTTTTTTCCCCCGGGTATCCCCGTCTTGCAGGCTTGATATTAACAATATTAGCCTTAACAATTTGCCCGTCCCGAACTACAATCGGCTGATTGGTATCAACATCGGCAATGACATGGCCCAATGCACCGTATACATTGGATTTTGGGTCAAAGAATGTTAACGTCCCCACACCAGCAGCAGTGTCTCGGATATAAAGGCCGATACGGTAACGTCCTGTTTCCTGGCACAACAGCGGTTCTACATTTTTTATAAAATCCTGATCGCCGCGTTTAACACTAAAATGTAGTATTTTTCCTGGTGAACCATGCTTTGCAATCAGTTCAGCTACCTGATTTGCGTCTTGCAATTGCACCCCTTCAATGGCTATAATCACATCACCCATCTCAATGCCTGCATCTTTAGCCGGTGATGTGGAAACTGTTTGCCCGCGGACCATATGGTGGCCGACTACGAGCACCCCTTCACTGTGGAGTTTAATACCGATGGAATGTCCTCCAGGTATTAGCTTTTGCTCAGGAAGAACATTAACCGTCATCTGTCGCAGCGGGATGACACCGAAGAGGCGAAACTCCAGATTAACCGAACCTAAGCTCTGTGCGCTAAGTATAATCGGAGCACGCAGGTTGAGCTTATTTGCCTGCTGTGAAACCGGAACACCGTTTAAGGCGATAACGCCGTTTTTGTCGCCCTTAACATGAACGGTAATCGGAGACGCAATGTTTACATAATGCTGCTCCCCTTCCAGTATTCTCAGGTCAGCTTGCAAGTTTACCCACATTCGCCAAGGGAATGCAGTAGCTACAATGAGCAGGAGCATTAATCCCGATAAAATCAGCCCCTGCCTGCGATATTGATTTTTCACGCGGTTATCACTCCCTTTCATTGCTCAGTCGAAAAAAATCACCTCCAAATTTACTTGCATTTGAAGTCGATTGTGTCTTTTTAAGATAACCTCGCAGTGTTTTTTTATACGACATTGGTTTACATAACTTTCTTGCATCATCTGGGTATAGTGACATAGAAAAAAATGAAAAATAAAAAACCCCATGGCCACAGACCATGAGTTAAGTAAAAAAAATTTTGCAAACCGGGGACGGTTCCTAAATTGCACGTTTGCAAACCGGGGACGGTTCCTAAATTGCAATAATGCAACTTAGGAACCGTCCCCGGTTTGCATATTGAAAATTAAAAAACCCATTGCGGTAACCACGAGTTAGGAAATTTTAATATTTGAGAAAATCCTGATTGTTCTCTTGAGGGTTCCTGCATTTCATGATACGGAAGAATTAGGTCAAATGTCAAACCTGACCCCGGAGGAGTTGGCGGGCGTGGTTTAGGGCGGTTTGGTCGTGGGGTTCGCCGCCGAGCATGCGGGTTAATTCGGTTTCGCGATCATTTTGGGAAAGTTTCGTTAGGCGGGTGACGGTGCGGCCGTCCTCGGTTATTTTATAGATGGTGAAGTGGTGGTTGGCTGCGGCGGCGATGAGTGGTTGGTGGGTAACACAGATAACCTGACGGTAACGGGCCAGATGCCGCAGCCGTTCGGCAATGCTGCGGACGGTTGTACCGCCGACGCCGGCATCAATTTCATCAAAAATCAGCGTGGGAATGTGATCTTCCACGGCGAGCACACTTTTAACCGCCAGCATAACCCGGGATATTTCTCCACCCGATGCTACCTTGCTTAGAAGTTGCAGCGGCTCTCCCACGTTGGCGCTAAAGAGAAATTCCACTTTGTCTTTGCCATGGGCGCTCACTGCGTCGCTCTCATCCATCCTGATATCAAACTGAGCACCGGACAGCGCCAGGCTTTGCAGAGCAGTGTTAATTTTCTCCACCAATATGCTGGCAGCTTTCTGCCGCTGGATACTCAGTTGCGCAGCATTTCTTTCCAGGTCGGTGACGGCTGCTGCCAATTCTATGGAAAGTTTGGCCACGTGTTCACCACGGCCGTCCAATCCGGCCAGTTCCGTGCGCATTTCCCGGGCCAGCGTCTCCACATCTTCCAGAGTAGGGCCATATTTTTTCTTTATTTTTTTATATATATCCAAACGGAGGACTACTTCCTGCAACTCCGATTCATCCAGACTAATCTCGTCGTGGTAGGTACGTAATTCCCGGGCGGCTTCTGTTAACTGGCTGGAAACGGCGGCGAGTTGACCAAGCACATTTCCCAGAGAGTCGTCAATTGCGACTGCCGCTGCCAGCTCTTTTTCAACGGTACCCAATCGGTCAATAATGGCCCCGTCAAACGCCCCTTCGTAGAGGTCCGCGTATGCTTTCGCTGTCTTCTCTGCCAGTTGCCGGGCATAGGTCAGTTTTCGGAATTGCTTCTCAAGCTCTTCCTCTTCTTCCGTTGTCAGGGATGCTTCGTCTATTTCATGAAGCTGAAAACGCAAAAAATCGGCGCTGCGGACCAATGCCGCATCATCACCGCCCAGTTCAGCCAATTCCCGGCGCAATTGGGTACACCGCTTGTATATACTTTCCACTCTGGACAGACAGGAAGCCAGTTCCTCCCCGCCGTACGCATCAAGCAGCATCCGCTGAGTCTGAGAACTGAGTAAAGACTGTTGCTGGTTTTGGCCATGCAAGTCGATCAGGGCGCGTCCCAGAGGCCCCAATTGTGCCAACGGGCGGACACTGCCGTTGACTCGGCAGAGATTGGGCCCGCCGTGGCGAATCTCCCGGCAGAGCATAAGCTCTTCTTCACCGCTGTCTACGTTTTCATCGCAAAAACCATCGCCGAGTCCAGTAAATACAGCCTGAACAAAGGCAGCCTCTTCTCCGCTGCGAATCACATCGGGATTGGCCCGCTCACCTAAAAGCAGGTTTACGGCGCCTAAAAGCATGGACTTGCCGGCTCCGGTTTCTCCGGTAATCACGTTTAGACCTTCCCCCGGATAAAAGGAAAGATTGTCTATGAGTGCAAGGTTGCGAACTTCCAGCAAACGCAGCATAATTACACCCTCTCCGGCTCCCTGCGAATGACTTTAGCCAACTTTCGATGCAACAGTGTATAGAAATCCGTGCCGTGCAGTTGAATGAGCGGTGTGGTCACAGGCGCCCTGGTTACCTGGACTAAATCATCATCTTCGATGGGTAAACCTATCTGTCCGTCTATAGTCAGAACAACATCTGACTGTCTTGTCTGAGTCCGAATCAGCACCCGCTCGCTGCTGGAGACGATGACGGAACGGTGATGAAGCAGATGCGGGCAAATCGGGGTAATAATCATTACATCCAGCGCCGGGTTAACAATGGGGCCACCGGCGGACAGAGAATAACCGGTGGAACCGGTGGGAGTGGCCACGATGATCCCGTCGCTGGGATATGACTCCAGATGCTTGTCGTTTACGTATGTATCAACATAAATAATGCGGGAAAACGGACCTTTGGTGATGACAACGTCGTTTAGGGCAGTATATTCTCCTATTAATCTGTCATGACGGTAAACACGGGCAGAGAGCATTAACCGGTGCCTGGTTTTATACTCACCGTTTTGCAGTTGCTGCAGCGCAGCTTCCAGCGCCGGAGGCTCTACTTCGGCAAGAAAACCCATCTGACCAAGGTTTACCCCGAGTATAGGCAGGTTTGTGCCATTTAATTCTCTTGCCACGCGCAGAATGGTCCCGTCGCCGCCCAAAACAATGACTACATCGACGCTACCCACAAATTGATCTAAAGGCAGAAATTCTGCTCCGGTCGGTATTTTGGCTTCTTTCGTTTCGGGCAAGTAAACTCTAATATCCTCCCGACTGCAATATGAAATAATACGGGAGATGATCTCTAGGACTTCGTGCTCTTTTTTCCAGTTAGGAAATATGCCGATTCCTTTCATGTTCCACCTCTCTTATATGCGGAAGCTCACTTCATGGAGCGTTTCCTTTTCTGTGTCCAGCATGATAATACCTGTGGTGCCAAAAGCCTGTACGTCCCGCAGCAGCGAATTGCGCCACATTTTTGACTGCAGTCGCATCGGCTTCCCGTCCCGGCGCAGGCGTACCAGGTAACGGCGACCACTCTTGGCAACAAGATAATCACCTTTTAATTCGAAGGTATGCAGTTTATCGTCAATGGTCATGCGCACTTGTACGGCAGGCTTTACCTTTTCAACGGTATATCCCGCTTCTTCTAAAATTAGTACTGCCCGGCTATTAGACTTTCCGGGCTTTCGCCCCACTATACGGGAACGGCGGCCCCGCAGCCGCCAGATCATTGCAGAGAGCCCGATCACCCCGAGCAGGAGCCAGTCCTTGACTTCCATAAAATCACCCGCCTACAGGGAATATATTCGTCACCGTTGGCAGGTTTCCTTTTTTAGGTAAGGGTACTGTGGGCCTCGGCCACAATTGCAGCACAGTCAGGGGCGGGGACATCCGTTATCTCTTCTCCGGTCCGCAAGTGTAGCAGATACTCAATATTCCCTTCTGGGCCACGTAGTGGTGAATAGCTCAAATCGATGGCGGTGAAGCCTTCATGTTCCGCCACACGGATTGCGTTTAGCAGCACTTCCAGGTGGTCGTCCGGGTCTCGGACTACCCCTTTTTTGCCGACCCGGCCCTTCCCTACTTCAAACTGAGGTTTTACCAATGCGACAACCTCCGGCACACCAAACCGTACAAGCACAGGAAAAATCAGTGCCAAGGAAATAAAAGAAACGTCGACTACAGCCAAGTCCACCGGCTCAGGGATCTGGTCAGGCTCCAGGTGACGGACATTGGTCCGTTCCATAGAAACGACTCGTTCATCCTGGCGCAATTTCCAATCCAACTGGCCGTAACCCACGTCTATGCTATAAACTCTGGCCGCACCTGCCTGGAGCAGGCAGTCGGTAAAACCCCCGGTGGATGCGCCAATATCCATCACAATTTTGCCGGTCACATGAATACTAAACTGACGCAACGCTTTTTCCAGCTTAAGGCCACCCCGGGAGACGTAACGGGGAAGTTCCTTGACATGTATCTGCGCTTCTTCCGTTGCCATTGTCCCCGGTTTGTCCACTTTTCTTCCATCCACAGTGACCAATCCCGCCATCACCGCAGCCCGGGCGGCAGAGCGGGTGGGAAACAAGCCTTTGTCGGTTAACAAGAGATCTATTCTTTTCCTCTCTGAACCCATGACAGTTTCTTCTCCCTGGTGCCGGCCAGTTCCAGACAGGCAGCGGCAATATTATCAGGCGAGAGCCCCAATTCATCCAAAATAATGGCACGGGCTCCGTGTTCGACAAAACGGTCCGGCACACCCAACCTGCGGACGGGTATTTGGCAGAGCCTGTTTTGCTCTAATAGCTCCAGCACGGCGGAACCAAAACCGCCGGCAAGAATGTGTTCTTCCACAGTAACAATACCATAGCGTGCTCCGGTTGCAGCCCGAATTATTAATTCAGAATCTAACGGCTTGATAAAAACAGGATCAATCACTCCTGCCGAAAAACCCTGTTTTTCTAAGAGTTCTGCAGCTTGCAGCGCCACATGGACCATGGTTCCCACGGCTAAGATAGTCACATCCCGACCGGGGCGCAGCATTTCTCCCTTACCCCATGGTAGTACGGCCGGTTGTTCTAATTCGGCACCTGTCCCTTTTCCCCGGGGGTAACGCAGGGCCACAGGACCCTGATGGGCCAATCCTGTAATAACCGCATGTTGCAACATATTCTCATCCCTGGGCGCTATCATGGACAAATTGGGTATATGGCGAAGGTAGGACAAATCAAAGAGGCCGTTATGTGTCTCTCCGTCTTCCCCTACAATTCCTGCCCGATCCAGCGCAAAAAGCACAGGAAGGTTCTGAATACATACATCATGCAACACCTGGTCATAGGCTCGCTGCATAAATGTGGAGTAGATGGCCACCACAGGGTGAAACCCCCGGGATGCCAGGCCGGCAGCAAAGGTGACGGCATGTTGTTCGGCGATTCCCACATCAAAGAAGCGTTCCGGATATGCTTTACCAAATGTGTCTAAGCCGGTTCCACCTGCCATAGCAGCAGTCACGGCCACAATTTTTGGATTATCTTTGGCGGCTGCCGTTACAGTTTGACTAAAGACTTCTGTGTACGAGGGAATTTCACTGATAGCATCGGGCGTCGGTGGATTTTCCGGGTCAAAAGGCCCAATCCCGTGAAATAAATCAGGATTGCACTCCGCATGCTCATATCCTTTCCCCTTCTTAGTCAGCACATGAATTAGGACCGGCCCCCGTATTTTCTTTGCACCACGCAAAACACCAAGCAGCGAATCAAGCTGATGGCCGTTCACCGGCCCCAGATATGTAAAGCCCAACTCTTCAAAAATCATGCCGGGAACTAGTAAAAATTTAAGCGCGTCTTTTACCCGTTCCACCGATCGTAATACTTTTCCGCCAATTGCGGGAATCCGTTTTAGTATTTCTTCCACGTCTTCTTTAAGACGGAAATATTTCGGATCTGTACGCAGGCGCCCCAAATAAGCAGCCATACCGCCCACATTTTGTGAAATAGACATTTCGTTATCATTTAAAACGACAATCAGGTCGGTACCGGTGTCCCCTGCATTATTGAGCGCTTCAAAAGCCATCCCGCCGCTCATGGCACCGTCACCGATAACAGCGATAACATGGTGTTTTTCATTAAGCAGATCCCGGGCATGGGCTAATCCCAACGCAGCAGAAATGGATGTAGAACTGTGGCCGGTGTCAAACACATCGTGCTCACTTTCCTTGCGTTTGGGAAATCCGCTAAGACCTTTGTACTGTCTTAATGTATCAAACCGGTCTTTACGGCCGGTGAGGATTTTATGTATATAGCTCTGATGGCCCACGTCCCAGACTATTTTGTCTGTCGGGCTGTCAAAGATAGTATGCAAAGCAAGTGTTAATTCCACCACACCCAGATTCGGCGCTAAATGCCCGCCGCTCTGGGATACTTTTTCCATAAGAAAAGCACGAATCTCACAGGCCATTTCGCCCAATTCGTGAATACTCATCTTTTTTAAATCGGCGGGCTGATTTACCCGTGAAAGCCATTTATCCATACAGCCACCTCTTTACTTTCTCTTTGGTGGAAGCTGTCGGCCAAAGAACAACCGTCCTGGCAAGACTGCCTCTATTCTGGTCAGTACAGCAGCAAACCACAGGATAATATCTGTGGAGCGTTCAATAGCCACCGCTTTACCCAACCCTTTGCCGCCCACCGTCAACGCAGATATGATTCCGGTCGCCACCACGCTTAAAAGCGGGTTCTCCTGGAAAAGACCGGTACTGACCAAACGTAAGACTAAAAATGCGCCAAGCACACCGCTGATAATCCCGGCAATATCTCCTATGACATCGTTACAGAAATTTGAAAAACGGTCTGCATTGCGAATCAGATAGAGCGCTTCCCGCGCACCGTAAACCCGGCGGGCCGCTTTCGCCAAGAGCGGCGCTTCTTCGGCCGCAGTGGCGGCAATGCCGATCATATCAAAAATGATGCCGATAAAGACGATAATTAATAGTATGAACAGTGCGAGCAGAAAGGATTCAACAACACCGAAAAGCAACTGCGTCACAATACTGAGCAGTATGGCCAGAATAAACGTCCAGAAGGTAATAATCACAACCCAATGGTTCCGTGCTGTTCTTTTGCGGTTTTGGCCCACGAAGGCATCAAATCCTTACATTGTTTTTATCCAGATAAAAAAAAAAGAAAAAGATTGTAAAAATAAAGATATTCCGTAGGTGCGCAACCCATCAAGTAAACGTTACGGCTTGAGGTCCAGCAGGTTTTCCCAATTCATCGCCAGGACGTCACCGGCCTGGCAGTTTCCTATTAAGATTCATTTCGTTGTGTCGCCATCAACGAGGCTGGATTGCCACTGAGCCCGTACTTTAATCCCTGATGTGTCTCCTCTGAAAGGAACAGTCTAGGAGTTTTCCCCGATAACACGGATTCGCTTTCTATCCTCTGTTGCAGTGCGGGTTTCATGCAAGCACTCCACCGACACCACTCAAGGCAGGCTACACTGTACACAGCGCGAACCGCATACAGGTTCTTCCCAAGCCGTAATCCTTTACCCACTACGGTAATCCACCACAAACTTGGGTCTCCACGGGGTAGGGTCAACGCCTACATGCCTTTGCAGATCGCCCCATCCCCTTAACTCCCAGCACCAGCCCCCAACTGGGCGTCGGAGGCCAGCACCACGAACTTCATCGATGTGCCCTTTACGGATTTTTAGGCCCGTCTTCGAAAGCGGCCGTACCAACTAGAATACTGCGCCACCTACGGATTCCATAATTATTGTAGCATATCTCACAATAACACACAAATGCTCCCCCAGGCTTCTTTTCCTGCTGGACAGCCGTATAAGGCTAACGGCTAACATTAGACGCACGCATACTAACGGCTTTCGTCCGGTCACCGCTATACGCTGGCATGCTAATTTTCACGTTCAACAAGTTTTTGCGCAAGCCAAAGTAGCTTATCTGCCCGTTTGCCAAATATACGTACTTCCTCCCGGGCAGCTTGCAGACAGTCATCCGCCTTTTTCTTTGCGTTTTCCATACCAAAAAGCGCCGGGTAGGTCATCTTATGCTTACTTTCGTCAGAGCCAATTTTCTTGCCTAATTTTGTCTCATCACCAATCACATCCAGGATATCATCAACAATTTGAAACGCCAATCCGATATGACCGGCAAAAGCTGTCAAACTGTCGATTTCATGAGTACTTGCACCACCTACCAATGCGCCGCTGCGGATACAGCAGGTAAATAGAGCACCGGTTTTATGCCGGTGGATATAGTCTAGAATCTCTGCATTTGGCGGTTGGCCTTCAGACTGTATGTCAACAACCTGGCCGCCGATCATACCGGCCGCTCCCGCTGCCCGCCCCAGTTCGGCCACAAGGCGGACAACTGTGGCCGAGGGAAGTACTTTTACTCCTTCGACGGATAGAAGCTCAAATGCCCGGGTTAACAGGGCATCACCGGCCAGGATAGCCATGGCTTCGCCAAAAACCTTATGGCTGGACGGACGACCCCGTCTGAAATCGTCATTATCCAACGCGGGTAAATCGTCATGAATAAGTGAATAGGTATGGACGAGTTCGATAGCGCAGGCCGCAGGCAACACCGCAAGGTCCGGCGCACCAAAGATTTTGGCCGTAGCCAGGGTCAGCATAGGACGGAGTCGTTTCCCGCCGGCAAAAACACTATAGCGGACAGCTTCATGGATTTCCCGGGGAAATGTACTGGCGGGCGCCAAATACTCATTAAGCGCTGCGTCTACCATGGCTGTCGTTTTTATTAAGTCAAACACTACCGATCCTCCTCTGCTTCAAAAGGAGCGATTTGGCCCGATTCCTTTAACAGAATGGCTATTTTATTTTCAACGTCGGCCAGCTTTATCCGACTGTCCTTTACCAGTTCCATCCCTTCCCCAAAAAGCTCGAGAGCTTCTTCCAAAGGACAATCGGTCCGCTCCAGTTTGGCCAAAACCTCTTCCAGTCGCGATAGAGTCTCCTCGAATGTACGCTTTTGTTTTGTTGTTGCATCCGTCATGATTTTTCCTCCATGTTTACCTGTTTTACTTCCGTATCCAATGAGCCCCGCTCAAGCCGAATATTTACTCTGCGCCCGGGCAAAACTGTCGAGGCGTCACGAACCACATGACCCTCATCATCGACACAAATGGCAAAACCACGGGATAAAACTGCAGCCGGGCTCAGTGCCGCCAGCTTCCCGTCAACCAGATTGATGCGGGAAGTATATCCCTGTAACAAGTACGCCATACGGTTTTCCAGCCGTGCAGCCAAAGTATCGATAAATTGCTTATTCTGCTCTACCCGCTCCGCCGGCCGGATTAAAACCCGGGAGGAAGCAAGTCTTTCCAGGTACCGCTTATCATGTTCGAGCTTCCGGGAAAGCTGAGAGGCCATCCGTTTGGTAGCGGCCCCCAGGTACTCTCCAATCTCACGCTGGTCCGGCACGGCCAATTCCGCAGCCGCCGTCGGCGTTGCTGCACGAACATCCGCAGTAAAATCGGCAATGGTAAAGTCGGTTTCATGACCTACGGCACTAATCACGGGAATCTTTGACGCAAAGATTGCCCTGGCCACAATTTCCTCGTTAAATGCCCAAAGTTCCTCAATGGACCCACCGCCCCGCCCGGTCATGAGCACATCAACATCAGGAACAGTGTTTAAAAACTCAATCGCCTCAACAATCTGCCTCGGAGCCTCCGGGCCCTGTACAAGTACAGGTACAATCAAAACTTCCGCCTGGGGAAACCGCCTGCGCAGCGTCGTCAGAATATCGCGAAGCGCTGCCCCCGTCGGAGATGTTACCAGACCGATTCTGCCCGGAATCCGGGGAATAGCTTTTTTAAACTCCGCATCAAAAAGGCCTTCAGCCGCCAGCTTCTTTTTTAGTTCTTCGAAAGCGGCAAAAAGGCTTCCCACCCCTTCGGGCAGCATGGTCTCTGCGTATAGCTGGTACTGGCCGTCCCGCTCATAAATAGAAAGCCTGCCCCCGACAACGACCCGCATCCCGTCTCCGGGTCGGAAGGTGAGCCGGGCGTTTTGCGAACGAAACATGACGCAACGCAGGGAAGCGCCGGCATCTTTTACCGTAAAATACATATGCCCTGAAGAGTGATATTTGAAATTAGAAATTTCACCGCTGACCCGCAGCCTGTTAAGCTGTGAATCAGCGGCAAATAAATTTTTAATATATTGTGTTAATTGGCTTACGGTCAGTACGCGACCGTTTGACTCACCCATATCTACATGCAGCACTGCATTAAGTTTGAGAGTATCATGGTTACCGTCATGGGGCCAACGCCGCCCGGCACCGGGGTAATCCACCCTGCAACCTGATTTGCGCTGTCGAACTCCACGTCTCCAACCAAATGACCGGCTACGGCACTGCTACCCACATCAATCACGACAGCACCCGGTTTAATCTTCGAACCGGTAATCATCTCAGGATGCCCGGCAGCCACAATAAGAATATCGGCTTGACGGGTTATATCTCCCATATACCAGGAACGGGAATGAACAAAGGAAACCGTGGCGTGTTGCTCCAGGAGCAGAAATCCGACAGGCAGACCCACATGGTGGCTGCGCCCGACAATCACGGCACGTTTACCCTTAATCTCAACTCCGGTCGATTCAATCAGCTTCATGATGCCGCGGGGAGTGAAGGGAATATATTTCTTATCACCGATGAGGAAATTACCCATATTCATCGGGTGAATGCCTTCCACATCCTTAGCGGGGTTCAAAGCATGAAGTACTTTCTTGAAATCAATATGATTGGGCATGGGATGAATGTTAATCCCGGTAATTTTAGGATCATTATTCAGCTTTTCAATCAGCGCAATCACTTCTGCCTCACCTGTATGCGCGCTTAGCGTGTGAACTTCACAGTAAATCCCCACACTGTCACACGTCCGTTTTTTCAGTTCGGCAATGCTCTTCCGTGCAACCGGGCTATTGACAACCACGATGGCCAGCCCGGGCGTTAAACCCTTTTTCGACTTCAGTTGGGCCACATCGTCCTTAATTGTTTTTTGCAATTCCTTAGCTACGGCTTCGCCGTTAATAATTTGGGCAGCCACTGCGTAATCCCCCCTATTTTATATTATGCTTGCGTTTGAAAGCCTCCATGGTGTTTAGCATCAGCATTGTGATCGTCATGGGGCCTACACCGCCGGGAACCGGGGTGATATAGGATGCTTTTTGGGCAGCACTTTCAAAATGAACGTCACCGACAAGCTTATCATTTACACGGTTAATACCGACATCAATAACAACAGCGCCAGGCTTAATCATATCACCGGTAATCATCTCCGGACGACCTACAGCGACCACCAGCACGTCAGCCTCACGGCAGACCGCGCCTAAATCCGCGGTGCGGGAATGGCAAATGGTGACCGAAGCATGCTGTTGCAGTAGCAGCAAAGCCACCGGCTTGCCGACGATATTACTGCGGCCGACCACAACGGCATTTTTGCCTTTCAGGTCAAAGCCGATATACTCCAGCATTTTCATGCAACCGTGGGGTGTGCAGGGGATATAGCAATCGTCCCCGATCATTAAATTGCCCACGTTAATCGGGTGGAAACCATCCACGTCTTTTTCTACGGAAATAGCGTCAATAACGGCCTTCTCTTCAATATGATCCGGCAAAGGCAGTTGGACAAGAATTCCCTGGATATCATCATCGTTATTGTACGCATCAATCATTTTCAGCAGTTCTTCCTGGGTAGTCTCCACCGGCACACGCTGGACAACGGAGTTAAACCCTAAAGCCTTGCTTGTTTTTTCCTTATTGCCCACATACGCCTTGGAAGCAGGATCCTCCCCTACCAGAATTACAGCCAGACCTGGCACTTTACCGGTCTTTTCCTTTAAAGTCACCAGTTCCTCAGCAATCTGTTCCCGTATGGCCGCAGCCACTTCAGGCCCCTTAATCAATTTTGCACTCAAACAAATCCCTCCCATCTACAATAGTATTAACCAATTTACCCATTTTTTCCTGCCTGAAAAGAAATTTAATTCACAATAATCCCATAAACCGCGCAAAAAAAGATTGCGCGGTTTATATTACATCTTTAACCCCAACTTCCAGCATGCAAATCTCTTCCGACCCACAGTTGCGCTGGCCGTTCAAAGGCAAGCAGGACAAGGAACAAGAGCTTCCGGCACCGCAGGCGTATTTATATACGTCGAGGATGCCGGGAGCTCGCAGTGACGCGGTAATGCGCCGACTTTCAACGGCCTGCGCTGGCTTAGGCACCGCAGGCGTATGTCTATACGTTGAGGATGCCGGGAGTCTTTGTGACGAAGAGATGCGCCGCCTATCAGCGGCCTACGCCAGGGTTTGGAGGTACTCGTGGATTGACTTCGCCGCCATCTTCCCAGCCCCCATAGCGTTAATAACAGTGGCTGCACCGGAAACGATGTCTCCGCCGGCCCAAACTGCTTTACGGGAAGTCTTACCAAACTCATCGGCATCAATGGTGCCTCTGCGACCGGTCTTCAACCCTTCCGTGGTCTGGGGAACGAGGGGGTTCGGTGTATTGCCCACAGCAATTACGATAGTATCCACATCAAAGACGAATTCCGAGTTTTCAATGGCTTCGGGACGGCAGCGGCCTGATTCATCCGGCTCACAGAGGCGCATTTTCGTGCACTCCATGCCTTTAACCCAGCCTTTTTCATCGCCGATGATCCGAATCGGGTTCGTCAGCAGGTTGAACTGAACGCCCTCTTCTTCAGCGTGGTGAATTTCTTCTATCCGTGCGGGCATTTCCTTGTCGGAACGACGGTAGACAATATATACATTTTCAGCGCCTAAACGCAACGCTGTACGCGCCGAGTCCATGGCCACGTTGCCGGCTCCAACCACGGCTACGTTTTTACCGACCTGAATCGGTGTGTCATACTCGGGGAAAAGATAAGCCTTCATCAGGTTAGTTCTGGTCAAAAACTCGTTGGCAGAGTATACGCCAAGCAAATTCTCCCCGGGGATGCCGAGAAACTGGGGCAGACCCGCTCCCGTGCCGATGAAGATGGCATCAAAACCTTCTTCTTCAAACAGTTCGTCAACAGTAATCGTCTTGCCGATTACTATGTTTGTCTCAATTTTAACGCCTAAGCGCTCAATATAGTCCACTTCTTTTTTGACGATTTCTTTGGGCAGACGGAATTCAGGAATCCCGTAGGCCAAAACGCCACCGGTGGTATGGAACGCTTCAAAAATTGTCACATCATGACCAAGCCTGGCCAGGTCGCCGGCACAGGTCAGCCCTGCAGGGCCGGCGCCTACCACGGCAACTTTTTTACCGGTTTTCTCAGGAAGTTCGGGGATGTCAACCCCGGTCTCAAGCTGCCAGTCGGCAATGAAGCGCTCCAGACGGCCAATGGCCACCGGCTCCCCTTTTTTGCCGCGCACACAAAACGCTTCGCACTGGCTTTCCTGCGGACAAACACGGCCGCAAATCGCCGGCAGGTTGTTTTTATCTTTCAGTTTAAAAATTCCTTCGCCAAACTTTTGTTCTTTAATTAAAGTGATGAAGGCGGGAATGTCCACTTCTACCGGGCACCCCTGACGACAGGGTTCTTTTTTGCACTCCAGGCAACGCTCAGCTTCAGCCACCGCAGTCTCAATACTATAGCCGTAGGGAACTTCGCTAAAATTTTTAACCCGTTCTTCAGGCTTTTGTTCTTCCATGGGATGTTTTTTCAGGTCTTCTCTAGCCATTATTTAGCACCTCCACAACGGCAGTATTCCAGAGATTGCTTCTCTTTGTCAAGGTACATCCGGGAACGGGCGACGAGTTCATCAAAATCAACCTGATGCCCATCAAATACGGGACCATCAACACAGGTAAATTTCGTGACTCCGTCCACTGTTACACGGCAAGCACCGCACATACCGGTACCGTCGACCATAACCGGGTTCAGGCTGACCACTGTCTTAACGCCGTACGGGCGGGTCTGATTCACAATAGCACGCATCATGGGCAGCGGGCCCACAGCGATAATTTCCGCAATCGGTTCACCATCATCCAGGTATTGCTGCAATATATCAGAAACAAAACCGTGGTGACCGTAACTGCCATCATCTGTACAAACATGGATTGTTTTGCTGACGGCACGCATTTCGTCTTCCAGAATCAGCAATTCTTTATTGCGGGCACCGATAATTGAGGTAACATCCATACCGGCCTTAAAGAACCCTTTCACCTTGGGGTACACCGGGGCGATGCCCACACCGCCGCCAACGGCGATTATGCGACCAGGATGTTCCGGAAACTCCATCGGTTTACCCAGGGGGCCGACAAAATCATTGATATACTCCCCTGCTTCTTTGTTCCCCAGACATTGTGTAGTCAGGCCAACTTCCTGAAAAATAATGGTCACCGTTCCGCGCTCTGGATCAGAGTCTGCGATGGTCAGGGGAATTCTTTCCCCTTTATCATCCACACGCAGAATAATAAACTGCCCCGGTTTGGCCTTTCTGGCCACGAGCGGTGCTTCCACTTCGAACTGTTTAGAAACGTCCGAGAGCACTTTTTTTGTAACAAGCTTATACAATAGCTCTTCCTCCCCTACATAAACTTCGTCTATATTGACATTTAACGTTTATTCGCCAAAATGAACGGCATTTCCTTTTTCCCCGTTTTAAAAAATTTAAAATAAATAGAATCTTTGGGCAAATAATGCGGCGCCTACGGCGTTGTCCCCGGCGAACCTGGGATCTGCGAAAGCAACGTTTTCACCGAACATCTCATTTAAGCAACTGCTAATGTAACGGTTGGCTGCCACACCGCCGACAAAAAGAGTATGTTGCAAGCCGGACACCGCTCTTGCTTCGTTAACCAGCCGGCGAAGTGATTCTGCCACACAACGCTCCACGCCCCGGGCCACCGCAGCCGGTGAATGGGTTCCCCGTTCAATGGCGCGCTGAACATGGCTTTCCGGCCCGGAAAATGACGCGGTGAGCGCTGAGACAGACACAGGAACATCCAGCACGTCACCGCCCGCCTGACATGCCAACGCCTCCAGCGCCGGCCCGGCCGGAAACGGCAACCCCAGGCTTACACCCACTCTGTCTATGAACTGACCAACATGGAGGTCGGCGGAACCGCCCAACTCCTGCACGGACATGGTATCCGCCATTGTTACGGCAAGTACATCGGTGGTGCCGCCGGAGATGTGGACAGCAAGAAAACGGCGCCAGTCCACGCCGGCAGACCAGATACCAGCCATGAGATGAGCTTCCTGATGGGAGAGGGGAATAAACGGGACGCCTGCGGCTGCGGCCAGCGTACGGCCGAAAGATTCGCCCACAGTAAACACAGGCATATAAGAGCCTGCTACAGGCCGGGGACGAACCGAGGCGGCCACAGCCTGAATTTCCCGGTCTGTCAGTTGTTCTGCCAGCTTTTCAGCCAGCACAGGCAGATTGCGCAGGTGCTGAAAAACACCTTCTGATTGCCTCAAGCCCCGTCCGCCGCGGGGAACTTCCAAAAGTTTTCTTTCTTCACCAAGCAAGCGTCCCTGATCGTCGATTACGGCCAGGGACGTGGTATAGCAGGATGTATCCAATCCGAAAAACATGTTATTTCACCTCACCGTCGTCTTCTGTTCCCCGGGCGAGTTTGTCCAGTACGCCGTTTAAAAACTTGGCGGCTTCCTCGCTGTGAAATATTTTACTGATTTCCAACGCTTCATTGATGGCAACAGCGTTGGGGATATCTTCACGATAAAGAATTTCGTACGCTGCCAGCCGTAAAACATTGCGGTCCACGGCGGCTAATCGGGAAAGTTCCCAGTTTACGAGAAATCGGGCCAAAACGATATCAATGGCCTCCTGATTTTGAAGTGTGCCGTCCACCAGGGTACGGGCAAATACTGCATTGTCACCGCTTAACCCGTTTTCCTCCAACAACCGGGAAAAGGCGGGCTCAACGTCATTGTCGCCAAAATCGAGTTGAAATAGTGTTTTGAATGCGATTTCTCTGGCAAGGTGTCGGCTCATACATGCCTCCTGTTAGTCGCTGTCGGGCCAGAACCTGGATAGTAAGCCCTGTAGTCGTTCATTACGGTCAAAAAGCTTGCCTGCAAATGTACCCAGAGCAATACAGAAAAAAACAAAAAGTGTCCGCCAAAACCCAAAAAGAATAATGGCCAAGCCTATGATCAATCCTAACAGCCCGCCGATCACCTTTCCCCAATGTTCCGCGAGAAACTGACGAAATACCTGCTTGGTCATCAATACACCTTCTTTCTTCGCTAGCGAGCAGCCTTTACCGTTTCGGAGACAACATTTTCTACCATGACTTTTATCTCCGCCACAGTGCTGCCCGTAATACTTTCTACATAATCCTTCACTGCGGCCTGCAGTTCTGCTGTGACCTGAGGAATATTCTGATCAGGATGGGTAACGGCGCGCAAAAAGATGACCAGTCCGGCATCGGTGTGGACAATCCTTGTCTTCGTCTCCCGGATACCCTTGACCCCCCTGGCAGATTTTAAAACCAGGTTCTCCACAGCCTTAAAACAGATACGGACTTCCCCCAACGGTCCCTGCTGCAGCAGGGTCTCCACACACTCTCCCCGGCGTAGGCTGAGGAACAGTAAAAGAATCGCCAATACCAGCAGCACGGCAGCAAGTATTGCGAACTGAAGGCTTCCGTAAACCATCTCCAGGCTTGTCCCCAGTTGTTCCAGCGGTACCTGGGCCAGGGCGATAAAACCGAGTCCAACGGCGGCGGCCCCGATAAACAGGGAGAGTAATGCCAGGTATAGTCTTTCACGGGCATTCATAGGCTATCCAACTCCTTCCGAACTGCTTTGGCGCAATATCCTTATACATCAGTAAAGGGAAGAAGCCCCTGTAAAGACAGAGGCCCAAAATCACTTCACACGTACTTCCTCTTCTTCTTCTTCAGGCTTTCCAGTGCCGAAGCTGACTCCCTGCACATGAACATTTATTTTTAATATTTCCAGCCCTGTCATGGATTCAATGGCTTTTTTGACATTCTCCTGTATATTCCAGGCCACATCCGGGATGCGCGCACCGAATTTTACAACAATATATACATCAATAGAAGCCTGTTTTTCACCGACTTCCACTTTGACCCCTTTAGAAAGGTTCCGTTTGCCCAGCATATCTGCAAGACCACCGGCAATACCGCCGCTCATTCCCGCGACACCTTCCACTTCCGTGGCTGCCAAACCGGCGATAATGGCTACCACTTCATCAGCAATCCTGATGTTCCCCAACTCCGTGGGAATATATTCATCCTGTACGGTCAAGAATTCCACCTCCAGCGTTACATTACTACTGTAACGTTCATTATTATACCAAAAAAATCTTTTTAATACAATTCCATGTAGAAGGTTAATTTCCTGCTACCGGGAGTTATGTTCCACCACGGTTACTTCTTCCATTTTAACACCGGTTACCGTACTCACCATCTCCGCAATTTGCAAAAATTCCTGTTCCGTCAGTTGCTCTGCCTGAACCACCACATTTACTAATCCTTCCTGATAGAAAAAGATGGCGTCTTTGTAACCATGCGCTTTGAGCATGTTCTCCACCAGCATCTCCTTTTCCATCATAGAAACCAGTTTTAATAACTGCTCTTCCGCCTGCTTCTTCCCTTCTGCCGACATATTGGGATTGTCTATCATTTGATTGAGCATTTCCACTTCACTGGCCCGGACCCGGTCGCGCTGCAGTCGGTACTCTATGAAAAAAGCTTTGAATTGATCCATATCCCAGCTTTCAGGAGTACTGTCCGTGTCGGGAATGATGCTGGGGATAGCCAGTTCTTCCTCGGTCAGGATTTCTATCCGGCTCACCTCCCTTTCCACCTGTACCAGCCACCAAACGGCAACTACCGCGATTAGCAATAATGCCAGTGTGGACGTTCTTCTCTGCGAGTTCATTCTCTTCCCTCCTCTACTTCATCGGCAAGACGGTTATCCGGTGTGCCGGCAAGTGTAACGCGGACTGAAGCGCCAAAGTTATCCGCGTTTTCAGTTCAGGATCCTCCGCTCCCTTGGCAACAACCATCACACCACGCAGCATTGGCTCAATTTCCCGGGTAATGAGCGCTTGCTCACCGCTCCCGTCCCTGGTGACCACAATCTGCGTCCGCGTCGTCTGCTCCTCAATGGATCTGGTACCGCCCCCACCATCTTCCTCCCGCGTTGTCCTGTCGGTGGTATCCCTGTTCTCCCCATACTGGTACATAGGTCCACTGTCCAGTGTGACCAGAACGGCCACCTCACCCACGCCCTTCACCCGACGCAAATGCTCTGTCAGCTCCTGTTCCAGCCTTTCCTTATAGTCCGGTTTTCTCAGTGGCGCCAGGGTTTCACTGCTTTTTTCCACAGGAGGCTGAACCACAGGGCCGCTATTTGGGTTGGCGCTGATAAACATAAAGATAATCCCCACCACCGCCAGCGCCAGAATAAACAGTGTGGACCAGGGACCCTTCATTTTCTCGCTGTCAAACCAACTGCCGGCCCGCTGCCAGAATCGGTCCGTCATGCTAACTACACCTCCTGTAGACAAGCCATATGTTAAGAATATATGCCCGGTTCATTCTTTTAGCACCTTAACATCAACTTTTTGTTCGTTAATTCCCAGGGCAGCGGCCACGTCCCGGGCCAAAGCCGGATTTGACTCCGTCTCATCTGTGCCGCCCCCGTCCCCTTCACCAATGATGATACGAATTTTTTCCACCGGACGCACCCCACCGTCCGCATCACCTCCGTGTGCCGCCAGCACAGACACGAACCTTGGCCTGCCAAACTCCAGATGATTTACTTCCTCTTCCAGATCCAGTTGTACGTCGATAAGAACCAAGCCTTTCTCCATTAAAACAGCAGCAATTCTTTCCTTCATCAGAGAACGGTATCGCTCCAGTGTCATATCCCAGTTCATCTGCTCCAGTATCATATAACGGCGGTCCACGTCCGCCTGAGGAACAGTGGTCTCAAAATCAAAGACCGGTTCAAAGCTGCCCGGCATCTGTAAAACGGTGCGCAGGGGTGACAGCAGCATCAGCATCAGTACAAGTCCCACAACCATATTAATAAAAGGCCTGAAGTCGCTGCGCGGCAGTACCAGTTCCAGGATGGTAGCCATGATAATCAGGACAACAATATTGCGGACCACTTCTGACAACATATTGAGCATCGGGTCACCTACCTTAACATGAACGACGTATTGCCTGCCCCGGCGATAATGGTGATACCCAGGTAAAAGATAACGCTGACTATGGCAACGGCAGCAAACACAAGAGCCAGGCAGTTACCCATGGTATTCAATGAATCACACAAATTCGTTTCTCCCAGTGGCTGAATCAGTGCTGCCGCCAGTTTATAGATGAAAACCAAAGCCAGTATTTTCAGAAGGGGGAAGGCCACCATGTAAAATAGCAGTAGCACCCCGCCCAGATGCACACTGTTTTTTAAAATTAGCGTAGCACTGGCCACCGTTTCCACAGCGTCGGTGAGCATACCGCCGACCACAGGCAAAAAGGCGCCTGTCATAAATTTAGCGGTACGGATAGTTACAGCATCTCCCACAGAAGATGCCACGCCGTGCACAGCCAGCAGTCCGGTAAAAATCGTCATCGACAGCCCCATGGTCCATACAGACACATTTTTTAACAACTCGGCCAATTTCCCCACGGTGACCCGGGGAGAGAAATGATTGGCAATCGATAGAATGGTGGTCAGGTAAATCAGGGGAAATACCAGGTCACGGGTCAGAGTAGCAAAAAAGTTTACAGCAAAGATAATCAACGGGCGAAAAATAGCCGCCGAGGCAAAATTGCCCAATGAGGCCAGAAGTGCCAGCAATAAAGGAATCAGAGCAAGAATAAATTCCACCATATTGTCTACTGTCTGCCGCCCCAGACCCACCGCCACGCTAAAGCTCTGCATAGCAATGACAATCAGTGCCAGGTAGACGATGGTCTGGGTCAGGGAAGCGATGGAGTCATTGGCAAAGGCTTTCTCTAAATTTTTTAACAGTGCTGCCACCACTGCCAAGAAAAGCAATCTGCCCAGTAAGCTCAGATTAAAATACACTTCACGCCAAAGAAAACGCCATAAGCCGTGTAACAGCTCGCCGGGCGACAGGCCGCCCCCTTCCCCGGGACGGAACCAGCTAAAGATATCGCGCCAGCTAAAATCGGGCATAAATTCCCCGACTTCCCGCTGCAGTTCCGTCCAAAAGGCGTCAATATCAGACAGGTCGATTTTTTCTGCTTGCTCCCGCGCCAGTATTTCCGGGCTCTGCGCCCATACAGGCGCTACCGCAAACAATACTATGCAAAGCAGGCAAAATAGCGCCGTAATTTTTTTCATCCCAGCCACCTACGGTATGAATTTTAGAATCGTCTCCAGCACAGCCGCCAGCAAGGGCAGTGCCATTACCAGTATGATCAGCTTGCCGGCAAATTCCACCTTGCCGGCAATGGCACCTTCACCGGCATCACGGCAAACCTGGGAGCCAAATTCTGCTATATAGGCTATCCCTATAATCTTGAGCAGCGTATTCAGATACACCAGGGAAATATTTGCTTGCAGCGTCATATCTGTGAGCATCTGCAGCACCATGGCCAGATAGTGTATCATACGTAAAAAAATGACCACGCCGACAACGATGGAAAGCTGCATGGCCAGTACAGGCCTGTGTTCTTTCAAAACCATAATCAGAATTACGGCAATCAGCGCAAACGAAACAACCTGGATAATTTCCAAATACCCACCCCCTCAGGACGCCTCAGCGGTGCTAAAAGAGATTGAAGATAGTCTTAATGCTGGAAAACAGCTCGTTAATCAGCTGTATCACCATTAAAAGCACAACGACAACCCCGCCCAAAGTGAGCATCTGCGCCTGTTCTTCCTTACCGGCCTGTTTCAAGACGATATTCAGCACAGATATAAAAATTCCAATACCGGCAATACGAAAAATAATGTCTATATTAAAGCCGTTCATTCTCCCTCTCCTCCCTGGCACAGATATATTTATAACAGCAGGATGACAATGGCCAACCCGCCAAACACACCAAGATAACGCCACATTTTTTCACCCCGGCGGCATACTTCCGTTGCCTCCGTTGCCAGGGACGACAACTGTGCATCTGCCAGTTCCAACTGTCGCACCTGATCATCCCGGCCCAGCGCGCCCAGTCCCGCCGCCACCCGTGTCAGTACCGCCCAGTCATCTGCCTCCAGCGCCAAGGTCTCCTGTTTGACCGCAGCGACCCGTGACCAGGCTGTGGACGCGTCATCCACCAGACCCGGCTCAGCCAGTTGTATCCGCACTTCAGTGAAGAAAGAACGGACGCCGGAACCTTTCAGGCGACTGGCAACATACTCCAGGGCACGGGGCAGGGGGGTAGCCGTGTAACCGATTTCCGCCATCAATAAACGCAACGCCAGGCGGAACTCTTCCAGTTCCACCACCCGCCGGCGCAGCCTGATCGCCTGCCTCTCCCCCCATGCGGCTGCAGCAGCCAGGACCAGCAATGCACCCAACCATTTAGCAAACATGGCTTTGCCCCCCTGCCTCTTTTGCCCTGTACAGCGCCTCCCCGGACAAAACTCCTTCCACCGTCCCCGGCCCCCTCGCCCTGCTTAGCAGAACCACCCGCTCAAAAAGACGATTCTCAATCAGCCAGGCCAAACTTGGCCGTTTTAACAACTCGGAGACACTCTGTCCGTGGGCGGACGCCAAAATGGATGCTCCCGTATTCACCACTTCCTCTACTGCCCTGATATCCTCGGCCCGCCCCAGTTCATCTGTGACCACAACCTGTGGAGACATGGAACGAACGAGCATCATCATCCCCTCCGCTTTAGGACAACCGTCCAGCACATCGCTGCGTTGCCCTATATCCAACTGAGGCTGCCCCAGATAACAGCCTGCAATTTCGGAGCGTTCATCCACAATGCCTACCTTCAGCCCGGGGCGGCCCGTCCCTACATCTCCGTCGCTCAAAAGCCTGGCTAAATCCCTTAATAATGTTGTCTTCCCCGCCTGGGGCGCGGAGACAAGAAGCGTATGGCGGACCCTCTTATCTCTGTCGCAATAGAGATGGGTCAGCAATTTCTCCCCGGCACCCTTTACTTCCCGGCAGATACGAATGTTTATTCCGGAAATATCCCGCAGGAGCCGAACACTGTTGTTTTCCAGAACTGTCCGTCCACTAAAGCCTGCCCGGTGTCCTCCGGGCAGCGCCAGATAGCCCCTCCTCAGTTCCTCGTCCCGGGCATACATCGAATACTCCGTCATCAACAGCAGTACTTCCTGAATATCTGCCTGGTGCACGCGACAGGCTCCGCCCGCATCCACGATCCCTGCCGGCCCAAGAAAATATTCTCCCCGGCCACTGTGGACAAGCAGAGGTCGTCCAGTCCGTAACCGAATTTCCTCCAGCTCCCCGGTCACAGGCGCGTTCAGGTGATTCAATATTCCTCTGATTCGCGGAGGCAATAACGGTAAAATATGTTTTTTCCAGTGCGCTGCTTCCATTTTGTCACCCCATACATCTTATGGGGACGAGCACACCTTTATGACACCAATAAGAAGCCTCGAAACCTGCAATATTCATAAATAGTTAAAAAAAGCCAGCCTTCGTGTTGAAGGCTGGCTTGAAGCATAATGAAAGATAAGATTGGGTGGACAAGTACCTGCCTGTCTCCTGAGAGTGCTGGCAAAGATCCCGTGTCTTATTCCTCTAACTCATCGTCATCAAAATCTACGTAGTCCTCGTCATCATTGACAAATACCACACGCTCGCAGTTAGGACAAAGAATTTCGACCACATCTTCATCTTCCAGCATATCGTCGTCAATATAGACGATCTCATGGCAGTCAGGACATTCTACGGAAAAAAGATCATCATCATCCTCAAGCAATAAATCATCTTCCAGCTCTTCTTCGTAAAAATCCTCTTCCAGTTCATTTAAATCTTCGTCAATCGCTTCGGTGTAGTCCACCAGCTCGTCAAACTCTTCCTGCAGTTCGATGACAGATTCAGAAAGCGCTTCAACCACATCGATCAGCTGGTTGAATAGTTTTCCCTCGCGGCTGCTTTCCTCCAGACCCAGACCGGCTGCCAATCCCTTTAGATATGCCACACGTGATTTCAGATCGTCCACTGTGTTTTCCCTCCTTCTTTTTGATACGCTTTTACTTTACTACACTCTCTCAATATACTCTCCCGACCGGGTATCTATACGCAGTACATCCCCGATGTTGATAAAGAACGGCACCTGAACGACTGCACCCGTTTCCATCGTCGCCGATTTGGAACCGCCGGAGGCGGTATCTCCTTTAATACCCGGTTCAGTTTCCGCCACTGCCAACTCCACAAAGAAAGGAAGCTCAATACCAACAATCTGTTCCTGATAAAACACCACCGATATATTCGTATTTTCTTTCAGGTACTTCACATCGTTGCCTAACCGTCCCCTGTCAATGGTCATCTGCTCGTACGTCTCCGTATCCATGACAAATAAATCGTCACCGGAGTCGTACATATATTGCATTTCCCTGCGTTCCATGATGGCCCGTTCCACTTTTTCCCCGGCCCGGAATGTCTTCTCCGTCACACCGCCTGTCTTTAAATTTTTCATTTTCGTGCGAACAAAAGCTGCTCCCTTACCGGGTTTGACATGCTGAAACTCTACGATCACAAACAAATCGCCGTCCAACTCTATCGTCATACCTGTTTTAAATTCACTGGTTGTAATCATCTGCATTCCTCCATTACAAACATAATAATTCCTTGGTACTCCCTGTTAAAATACGGCAACCTGTTTCTTCCACAACGACCACATCTTCAATGCGGACGCCGAATTCACCGTCCAAATAGACACCGGGTTCAACAGTGACAACCATCCCCGGCACCAATTCTTCGTCGGAGACCGGAGAAAGACGCGGCATTTCATGAATTTCCCGCCCCACCCCGTGGCCGAGGCCGTGGCCGAAATGTCCCGCCAAACCCCGGGCTGCCAGGACACCCCGGGCCAGTTCATCCGCCTCCCGCCCGGTCATGCCGGCGCGGATTGATTGCAACGCAGTAAGCTGCGCATCTAAAACAGTCTGGTAAATCTCTCTCTGCTTCACAGAAACATCCCCGATAAAAACGGTACGGGACAAGTCCGAGCAATAATGACCCAGAATACACCCCAAATCCAGGACCACAGCATCCCCGGTCTCCAGCCGTTTTTCTCCTGCTACCCCGTGGGGTAGCGCAGACCGTTTACCCGAAGCGACAATAATCTCAAACGATACTCCGCTGGCTCCCCGCCTGCGCATAAAATACTCCAGTTCCAGCGCCGCCTCCCGTTCCCGGACCCCGGGCTTTAAAAAGCCCAATATATGTAGAAATGCTTCGTCGGCCAGCGTGACCGCCGCCCCGATCGCATCCTGTTCTTCCATACTTTTCACTTTGCGCAACCTGTTCACCGGAGAGGTTTCCGCTGTAACAGCCAATTCAGGGGCCTCTTCCAACAGCTTATTGTATACAGCCATGGTGACATGTTCGCCTTCCACAGTCAAAGCGGATATCCCTTCATCGGCAGCCAGTTCAGCTACCCTCTTCCAGACTGATGGACCTACATTGACAATCTCATATCCACCCGCCTGTTCCCGGGCTACTCCGAGATAGCGAAAATCAGTAAGAAGGTATGCACTCTTTGCTGTAACAAACACGTACCCTAATGTACCACTAAACCCTGTCAGATAGGCAACATTTACAGGAGTGCTGACCAGAAGAGCCTCAATCCCCTCCGATGCCATTTGTATCCGCAGAGCCGCCAAACGGCTGTCCCTAATCAAAGCTCCTCAGCCAGCAGTGCAACAACGGCACGCAGCGCCAGCAGATAGCTGTTAAAACCCAAACCGCTAATCTGACCTTTGGCCGCGCCGGCTATCACCGACTGCTGACGAAAAGGCTCCCGGGCATGAATATTGCTCAGGTGTGCCTCCACCACCGGTCCGGGATAGTCGGCAACCGCATCCCGTAAAGAGTAGCTGTAGTGGGTCAGGGCACCCGGATTGATCACAATCCCATGGGCATCTGTCGTCTGGATAATATCAATCAGTTTTCCTTCATGGTTCGATTGAAAAGTTTCCAGAGTGACGCCCAACTCCACAGCCAATTCCAGCAAAGAGCGCTCTAGCTCCTTGAGCGTGCCGGCACCGTACTGTAATGGATCCCGCTGTCCAAGCCTGTTTAAGTTAGGGCCGTGTATTACAAGAACTTTATGCATTCGCACCACCTGTTCTCTATCCTTAGTATTTCGCCCCTGCGGTAAAAAAATCCTTCCCTAGCTAATATTACAATTCTATTAACGTTACGAAATCACTCGAATGATTTCACTCACTACTACCAGTGGCGCTTTTTCTGTGGTATCAACGCGAACATGGGCTGCTTCCCTGTACAGAGCTTCCCGCTCTCTGTAGAGAGCTGCCAGGTCCGCCCCTCCGGCCAATAGCGGCCGCTCCGTATCTCCGGACAGTCTGTCAGCCAACGTATCCCCGTCTGCGTCCAACCAGACCACATAACCGCTTTCCCGCAGCAGATTTACATTTTCAGTATTCAGCACAATACCACCGCCGGTGGCAATCACCAGTCCTTTTCGTACAGAAAGTTCCTGTATCAGTTCCTGTTCCTTCTGTCGGAAGTACGTTTCCCCACTGGAGGCAAAAATATCTTTTACTGACTGCCCTTCCCGCTCCACAATCACTTGATCTGTATCTATCAGCCTGCGATTTAACGACTCAGCCAAAAGTCTGCCCACCTCGGTCTTGCCTGTCCCCATAAAGCCGATTAAGACCAGGTTTTTCCCTGAGATGTTTTTCAATTTAAGGCCTCCCGTTTAGCGGAATCCACCTTTTTCTCAGTATATACTAACTGCCGCCCGGTATACAGGTCAACTTCAACAGTCCGGTTAAAATCCGGGTGCCCGTTATTCTCTAAAATTGTTAACCGGGACCCGTTTGCCCGAAAGCCAACTCTGGCGTTCCTCCGGGTTAACCCCGCAGAAAGCCCGTCAATAATTCTGATTAACCGCAGCATCGGCAAAAGATGCGAGGGAAAATCATCAGGCAAGTCCTCGTCTTTGTGGTGATGATAACGAATCAGCTGCACCACATCCTGCGGCTTTTTATAATACGTCTCCACAATATCCGCACTGCGTAACGCATGCAGTTCACTTTGTTCAAATACTTTCCGCGGATCCACCACCTGACCCACATTCAACACCGGTTGCGACTTCCCCACATCGTGAAAAATCAAAGCCTGGACCAGTGTATCCTTATCCACGCCTAAAAGGGACATCATCCCTTTTTCATTCAAATCCGCCGCTACTTTAAGCGCGTTAACCACATGAAGATAGCCGCCGTCTTCTATCACTTCCGTCACTTCAATCATTCCTGTATCCGCATTATATATATCCCGGTATTCAGGAGTACTTTTCAACTTTTTTTCCACTCTGGAATTGGGCAGAGTCAAAGCAAACGCCTTCTCCAACTCGTCTCTCGTTTTTAATAACTGGAAGTGCATTTGTTTCACTTCGGTAATATCCGAAAATGTCTGCAATACACCTTCAACAGTACCGTTATCCATAATCGGCACGTTATTGGTCAAATATACTTTCCCCATACCGTTTTGTACCTCAACATTATACAGAGGCTCTCCGTTTTCCATCACCTTTCGTACCGGTGAATCAATTGCCATGTACGCCTTGGATTGCCGTCCCACTAACGCCTCCGCACTAAAACCGCTGCTCTCTTCCGCCGCCGGGTTAAGTTCACGGATGCAGTAGTCTTTATCAACGACCACCACCCCTTCCCGCATGGAATTAATCAGCAGTGCGGCCTGTCTGGAGTGAAGCAACTCGTCTTTTGTCTTCTCCGCCTTTTCTGTCGTATACTTTAAAACCTGAGAAAGATTTAAGTAGCCCACCGGCACCTCATCTTTCACCACCGGCATTTGAGTAATCTGCTTTTCAGTAAGAATCCTTGCCACTTCATCTACCGGTGTATCCTGAAACGCAACGACTAACTTCGAACGCGGCGTCATGATATCTACCGCAGTTAGGCCATTCTTGCTTTCCGCCACCGCCCGGCGCAAATCAAACCCAGATACAAGCCCAATCAACTTCCCCTCGCCATTGGTGACCATAACGTGAGACGCACTTCTTTTTAACATCTCCTGCGCTATCTCAACCGGTCCCGCATCAGACATCACAACGGGAAGTTCAGCATTCATGATCTCACTGGCTCGCACGACCACACCTCCACAATCTAAACAAAAAAATAAACAGTATATAATGGCACTGTCTCCAAAATTTACTCAATATCTTGCAATTCGACAAAAAACAGAATTGCCCTGCCAACCAAGCTAGGAATCCTGTTTTTTTTACGGCGGTTCCGAATCTATACGCACCCTCCCCGTCACGGGAGTGACAATTACATATAAACGATTCCCCTTTTGATCCTTTAATACCACATGCCCGCCCTGGTTCGGGGCCCCGGTATACCGGAAAGACAATGTCGGACGGTTATCCTTTAACGGAAAATTATTCCCCGCATAATTTACCCCTTCCGGCAACCAAACCCAGGTAATCCCCTCGGGGTAATCCAACTTGTATCGCCCACTAAACTCATAAAAAACAATAGTGCATGTCTGTCCGCTACTAATCGCCGTATGCCGGGTCTCCCGGATTCTCACCGCCAGTTCCGCCGCCGCCGTCCGCAGCGACCACCGCCCCATATGCTGATACAGTGGCACTACCGTCGCCGTAATCATCGCCATCACAACCAGCACCACAATCAGTTCTACAAGTACAATTCCCCGCACAGTCTTCATCCTGTCACCTTCTCGGCGAAAGATCAACCCAAGTCAGCACAAATTCAGTAAACGGCAGGAACAAGTCCTCCGGCAGTTCCCAAAACCACTCAGAAACCGCACCCCCGTCAAACACCAGATCAAACTCACCCAGTTCCACATCCCCCGCCGCCATCATCGCCCCATGGAACAAGAACCGCGGTTTCAGGCCACTGCGCCTGTCCACAATACTTCCGCCACTGTAAAAGAAACAACTGCCCCCCGCAATATGTTCCCCCTGAGAACCGTCCACGGTAAAAGAAATATCATCCTCCGCCAATAACACAAAATTCCCGCCAAAATCACCGCTATTCACATCCACACTCCCCCGGACCACCACCAACCCCTCAAAATCAAACACTCCATGAATCACTAAATCCCCGGCTATAAAAATCTTTTGGTATATAAACTCGTCCACAAAATCATGGAAGACGAAAGGTGCTTCCCCGCCCCCGGCGAATAACCAATCCCCCTCCTCCGCCACCCGCTTTTCGTATTCCTCAAAGTCAATTACAATCTCCGGCAGCTCACCAAGCTTTGCCTCTTTTCCTCCGTAAAGATATGACCCTCCGTTTACACAACGAACAGAAGTATGGTACAAAATATCACCGGCAACTTCACTTTTACTGCAGCAAAAAGCAATCTCATCGGCCAAAATGTTCCCCTCAAGAATAACATCTGCCAACAATACCTCCCCACCGGAAATCAGCACATGTCCTCCCAGATGACAAATCTCTGCCACCACATCCAGCACCCTGGTTTTACCATTCGCTTTGCCCACCGAATGAATCCGCTTCCGTATACCGTCACAACGAACATCCACTGTGAAATACGGCGGTTCTCCATCCCTCACCAATGTATCTTCAAACACAAGATACTCTCCATACGCTTTCGGCAAAAGTGCCACCGCCAGTTGCACCCCCGCCTCCGCCGCATAATATGCTTTGTCCGAATCAGCCAAATGCCGGCTGACCCGGTAATCGGACAGTGTAATACTAAGCAGGGCAAAACCCAATCCTGTAAACAGCAGCATCATCATCACCACAAACAGCAGAGCCAACCCTTTTTCTCCCTGCCTCATTTTACATTCCTCGGCCTGACTGTCACACGCAATTCACTCCGCCTCCCCTGATCCTCCACCGTAACCGTAACCGTCAGCGTATCCCCCCGACCCAATTTCCCTTCCGGCTCCAAAACAAGATCCTCAATATACCCGGCCACCGGCACAGACACCCCTGCCGGCAGCCTCAGCAACAATTGCCTGTTAAGCTGGTAAAACCGGTAGCTTCGACAAACCCCGTCCACTTCTTTTTTGTACTCCACCGATCTCCCTGCCCCGTCAACCGTTACTTCACAAGCATACGTCAGTTCATTAACAAGTTCATCCGCAGCAACACGGGCGTGCTGCAGAATTTCCGTCTGCCAGGAGCCATCCTCCCAGTTCTTCACTCCCAGTGAATAAAATGATGTTGTCACTGTTAATACCAGGGCCATCAGCGACAGCCCAACCAGCAGTTCCATCAGCGTTACCCCCCTGTCCACGCCCTCACCTCCCTGCCAAAAAAGAAATCAACTCGCAGCTGCATTGCCTCTCATTCACCGACCATGTTACTTCCACAGTTATCTGCTTCACAGGCACTCCTTCAAGCAACGTCACAACCACCCGCCTGCTAAACGCCTCAAAACCACCCACCGCTGCCTCGTACTCTTCACCGGCAAAATCATATCCCGCACTCATAATTTCTTCCATCTTCTCCCTGGCCAGATATGCTGCCGTCGTATGCTTCCTGGCACTGACATGATTTTGCCTGCCCCCGTGAAATAAATGTAACAAAGGCCCGGTAAGAATCGCCAACAGCAAAAAAGCCATCAATACTTCCAACAACAAATGCCCGCGCTCTTTTTTTAACTCTATCCACAAATCCATTGGCACACCTCACCATAAAACGACAGGAAAACGCAAAAAAGCACCCGACTGTGTCTGGCGCCTATCTACCTCATTACTGCAACTAAAGGCCGCTTATCCTAAAATACCAATCCAGCAACGGTTTGCCCCACATACTTACCACAAACGAAGCCAGCACCAGAAACGGTCCAAAAGCAATGCCATCCTTCCGCTTTTTTAATCCCGTCAAAAGCAAGACACTGCCTATCAAACCACCCACAAAAAAAGCTAAAAACATCATTAAAAGCAATTGTACCCAGCCAAACCAAAAGCCAAGCACAGTCACCAGTTTAATATCCCCGCCGCCCATGCCGCCCCGGCTGACCAGTGCCAACCCGAGAAACACACCGCCGCCCAGCAACCCGCCAATAAGTGCCGTACCCCAAGGCTGCACTGGCCAGAAAACCTGCACCACCAAAGCAAAAACCAGAAGAACCAAAACCAACCTGTTCGGAATAATCTGCTTCTCCAGATCAATGAAAAAAATGACAATCATCACTCCGTAGAAAAAAGCCTGCAGATAAAAGCCAACCCCAGTAAACCGTCCAAACAACAACACAAAAACCACAGCCGTCAACAGTTCCACAACGGGGTAACGCCACGACACTTCCCCGCCGCACCCCCGGCACTTACCCCGTTGCATAATAAAACTAACAACAGGAAGCAACTCTACCGCAGTCAAACAACGACCACACCCGGGACAATGGGAACGGGGAAAAACAACAGACTCCCCTTCTGGAATACGACCAATACACACGTTTAAGAAAGACCCAATAAACAGGCCTACAATAAAAACCATAATCATCTAACGCAACGCCCTCTCCAACTCGACCCTGTTCACACTCCGGCTCAACGCTTCATCCCGGGAAACGATTCCCCGCAAACACAAATCAGCCAACGCACTATCCATGGTCTGCATACCAAAACTGCGCCCTGTCTGCATCGCCGTATACAAATGATGCTCATTGCCTTCCCGAATCATGTTACTCACAGCAGGCGTGTTCATCAGCACTTCAATCGCTGCTACCCGCCCCTTGCCGTCCGCTCTTGGCAGAATCTGCTGAGCCAGTACAGCCTGCAGTGAACCAGCCAGTTGTAAGCGAATATAATTACGCAACGAGTCAGGGAATACATCAACAATGCGGTTAATCGCCAGCGGCGCCGTCTGGGTATGCAACGTGGAGAAAACCAAGTGGCCCGTCTCTGCCGCCGTCAGCGCAATGGCGACACTCTCCTGATCCCGCATCTCACCAATCAGAATCACATCCGGGTCATGCCGCAGCATATGCTTGAGCGCTTCCCCAAATGAATGGGTATCACTCCCCACCTCACGCTGCCGGATAATAGATTTATTATGACTATGTAAAAATTCAATCGGATGCTCAATAGTAATAATATTCAACGCCCGCTCCTGGTTGATTAAGCCAATTATGGACGCCAGCGTCGTACTTTTACCGCTCCCCGTCGGACCGGTCACCAACACCAGACCCCGCGGCAAGCGAGCAAGATCCTTCACCACTGCCGGCAAACCCAAAGACTCCATCTTTGGAATATCCCAGGGCACCACCCGTAAGACCACATCCAGGGAACCGCGCTGAATCATAGCGCTGCCACGGAAACGACTTAACCCCGGAACTGAATATGAGAAATCCAATTCCCAATCTCGTTCAATTTCCTCCCGCTGACGTTCTTCAAGAATCGGGTACACTAACTCTTTAATATCTTCTCTTCTAAGTACCGGGTAATCTAAAGGCATCAATGTACCATACACTCTGACCATGGGGGGTTGCCCCACCGTCAGGTGCAAGTCCGAAGCTTCCGCCTTCACCGTTTTTTCCAGCAACTCCATCATAGTAAACGCACTACTCATACAATCACCCTCAATACTTCTTCGATTGACGTCATTCCTTGCCGGACTTTCGTCAAGCCGTCCTGTCGCAAGGTGACCATCCCCTGTGCCACAGCCATCCGCTTAATTTCCCGGGCCGAGGCCCTCTCCAGCGTCAGCTTCTGAATTTCCTCCGTCACCACCAGAAACTCATAAATCCCAAACCGCCCGGAATACCCAGTATTACTACAACGCATACACCCACCACTTTTGGGCCTATACAACTTTATCTTCTCTTCACCGGGCTTAAGTGGAAACTCAGGAATCTTCTGCGCCATTTCCCTGGTAATCGTATACTCTTCCGTACACTGCGGGCAAAGCCTCCGCGTTAACCGCTGAGCCAATATCCCCACCACAGAAGATGCAGTCAAATAAGGCTCCACACCCATCTCCGTCAAACGGCTAATAGCACCCGCCGCATCGTTGGTATGCAGCGTAGTAAACACCATATGCCCCGTCAGCGCCGACTCAATGGCAATCCTGGCCGTCTCTTTATCCCGGATCTCTCCCACCATAACCACATCGGGGTCACTCCGCAAAATAGACCGCAATCCGGAAGCAAACGTCAACCCCGCCTTAGGATTAATCTGAATCTGGTTAATCCCCTCCATCCGGTACTCCACCGGATCTTCCACGGTAATCACGTTCTTAACAACCCGGTCCACTTCCGCCAAACTGGCGTAAAGCGTAGTACTTTTCCCACTCCCCGTGGGCCCGGTCACAGGAATAAACCCATACGGCAGGTTAATCATCCCTTTAAACTTCTTTAAAATCTCCGGTGCCACACCCAGTTCTTCCAGGGTAATCGTCCTCGCCGTCCGCTCCAGTAACCTCAACGTCAGCCTCTCCCCGAAACTGGCCGGCAAAGAAGCCACCCGCACATCAATGGTCTTCCCCTCAATCTTCAACGTCATCCGACCATCCTGGGGAATCCGCCGCTCCGCAATATTAATATTGGACATAATCTTAATTCTGGAAACCAACGCCCCGTGCATTTGCTTCGGCGGCGTCATAATATCATGCAGCACACCGTCAATCCGAAACCGAACCCGCAAATTCTTTTCATACACCTCAATATGCACATCACTGGCCTTAGCCGTTACGGCCTGCGCCAAAATCACATTGGCCAACTGCACCGCGGGCCTGTCCGAACCCACATCATAAGAGGTCTCACCGGGATCCTGCCCCTCCTCAACCTCACTTTCATCCAGACTGTGCTCCACCCCAACACTGGACTGGCTGTAATTCTTAATGGCCGCTTCCAGTTCACTATCCGTAGCCACAACCGGCTTAATATTATACCCCGTTAATACCCGTAAATCATCCAACGCCAAAATATCCAAAGGCTGCTCCATGGCAACAACTAACCTGTCATCACTAAAGTCAATGGGCAGCGCCCTGTACCTCCGCGCCGACTCCGCCGAAACGGTAACCATGGCCGCCGCATCCACCGGATAGTTCTCCAGGGAAATAAAAGGCACTCCTGCCCGTTCAGCAACCACCTTAGCCACATCTTCCTCGGTACAATAGCCCAGAGTAACAAGAACCCTCCCCAAAAGCCCTCTTTCACCCTTCTTCAGATCCTTATGCTGAAGAGCCTCATCCAACTGCTCCTGGGAAATAACTCCTTCCAAAACCAACCGTTTCCCCATCAGCTCATGCATTTTTCTCTGCTTCACAACAGCACTCCCCTAATTATCTCCATTTAGCGCCGTAAACCGTAATCCCACTAACACGCCTCCAGGATACCGCCTCTCCAAGCTCACCCGCACACCAGCCTCCCGGTCCTCATACGGACCGTTCTCCAGCCTCTGCACCAACTCTAAAAGCCTCCCCAGATCCTTACCATTCACAGTCACACTAACCGCCTGCTCCCGGCCAACCTGCTCCAGCCTAACCTCAGAATCACCATAAAAGTCCAACGTCCGCCCACCCGGCACATTATCCCTTAAAACCCTTACGCCATCCTCAAAAATATCCAACCAACAACGCTCAGTCGTTACAATCCGCAGCTGTACACCATCAGTAATGTTCGGCTCCCCAGGTTCCGGGTCTACAGGAATTTCACCCGGATCCACAGGTTCCTCCGGCTCTACCGGAATCTCCGGCACAATCACCTCATTAGGAACCACTGCGAACGGATTCCGGCCTCCCGATTCCACCTCACCAGCTAAACGTTCCCTATCCGAACCATCTGCAACAACAAACGGATTCCGACCTTCCGCCTCCACAGCACTTACCACAACTTCGCTGCCCGATTCAGAAACAGAACCAGTCGCAAACGGATCTCTCTCCGGTGCCTGCAATTCCCGAATCTCAACTTCAACGGGCTCTGTTTGTTCTTCCACAGGAGCAGGCGTCAATATACCAGGTTCAACAACCTGCTTAGTAGTACACCCAACCAGCAGAAGTGTACATATTAAAATGAGAAACGCCACATTTCGTTTCATCACAGTCTCCTTACTTAGCAGCATAAAAGGCACTGGCTCTGAGATTCACCGACATCTTCGCACTCTCCGCCCTAGGCGGGTCCAATCTTAGCTCATCCACACGAATCGCCCGCTCATAAGCATTTAGGTAATCGAGCAAATGAAGAATCTCATGGTAACTCCCTTCAAACACCAAATTGAGCGGCATTTCCTGGTATCCCTCTTTACTAACCCGCTCCCCAAACCGTATCTGAAACAAACCCATATCCGACAAATCCGCACCAGACTGTAAATCCACAATCAAATCATCTTCCGCCGGACTCCCAGGTAAAAGTTGCGTTAACAATTCCAATTTCTCTTCCATCTCATCACTTTGCTCTTTTAGCTGAATCATAGACTGCAGACGGGTTTGAGCCAAAGCAAGTAGCTGTTCCTCTTCCGCCAACCTGGCTTTTCCCTCATTTAACGAATTAAACTGCATCAGGATAAGCATCAGGCCAACAACAAAAATAACCACAAAGAACAATATTAAAAGGGTGCTGTTCTGTTTCTTTTTCCCGGCCATTACTCATCCCCCCTTGCAAACGGGTCAAATTCTTCCCCGGTAATAACACCAGCCCTAATTTCAAACCGAACCAATTCATTACCATCCACAGTCTCCACAGCAGAAAAAACACTCCGAATGTTTGTCAGTCCCGGAATATCATGCAACGTTGCCACCCAACGCGCCGTTGAAGGATGATCATATGTAACTCCCCGCATAGTCAACTGACCTTCTTCACCTGAAGAAACTAACGAAAAGTTAGTCAACCAAACGTTTGAGGGAATAAAGCTACCCATATCACTCAACACTTCACTCCACCCCATGGGTTTACCCATGGCTTTTTTAACCAATCCGTCTCTAACATTCAAACTGGCCTGCAATTCCACATATGGTGCATACGTGGCCACCTCAGCTTCCACAACAGCCCGCTGTGCCGCCAAATCCATAACCCTTTTATTAACCTGTAGCGTGGCCACAAGAAGCCCAGCCAAACCCACCACCAGCAAAACCACAATAATGCAAAACCCTTTAATCAACTGAACCTGTGCCGCTTTTCGTTTCCGTTCCGCCAATATCTCAGGAGGCAGTAAGTTAATTTTAATCACTGCTTACACCTCCAAGCCGCGAAGAGCCAACCCCACGCTCACTGCGTAGTTCGGTCCTTCCAGATCCCAATTTATTCCCAAGTTACCCGATACTACCACATTAGAAACCGGATTTATCAGTTCCACAGCAACACCCAAATCTTCTGCCAGCAGTTCAGGCAACCCAATCACCTGGGCACCCCTCCCGCTCAGAATAATTCTGTCCACTTCACTGAAGTTATCCTGCTTCACATAATAACTAATGGAAGCGCGAATCTCTGCCGCCACCGACAGACCCCACCTCCGGAAAATCTCATCCCCACTTCCCGTCTCTTTTGTAGCAGCCACAGCATCCTCACTGCCTACCATAAGCGAAGCTCCCAATCGACTCAAATACTGCTTTAACGCAACCGGCATCACCCTGGCAAAACGGGGTACCCCATCCAAAGATAACAATAAACTGCTCAATCCATTAGATAACGCCACAATCACCGTCGTTCCCACCAGCTTATCCTCCGGCAGTGTCCTCAGCAACGCCAACGGAGTAGCATCTACAATCCTTGGTTTTAATTTGCTATCCAATATAGCCTTCAAACTTTGCTCCAATTGAGCCTTTTTTGCCGCCACCAAAAGCACTTCATACTGCGGCCCATCTTCCCCGTCTATCTCACCCACCACAGCAAAGTCCAATACCATTTGAGACAACGGAATAGGAAAAAACTCCCCCGCCTGCAATCGCAGCGCCTGCTCCAGTTTATCCTTCGGAACCTTTGGGAAGTTAATTAGTCTCATCAGAACACTTTGATTAAATGTACCCAATACAACATTTTTACTACCCAGCCCAGCACCGGACCACAGTTGCTTTAATGCCTGACTGACAGTCTCCACATCCAAAACAGCACCGTCACTCACAGCGCTTTCCGGTATTTCAACCTGCCCCGCAGCAACAATCCTGGCACTACCGTTTTTCCCCCGAACCTCCACCGCCCGGATCACACCAGTATCTATTTCCAAACCCACAACACCTGAATCCCCAAACACACCCATACTCAGCCCCCCCGTTCCGTCTTATCCAACCCCAACCATTTATACATCTGCTGTAAACTCTTATGTAATATCCTGGACACTTTCCTTTGACTAATCCCTAATTCATCCGCAGCCTCATTCTGTGTCATATCCTTATAAAAAAGCAGGTAAACCACTCTCTTCTGCAGCTCACTCAACCTATTAATGGCCTGTTCCAAAACTATCTTATCTTCAATAGGCAACCGAAACGTCTCATATTTTAAATTCTTAATCTTCGTAACATCCAAGTCATCCAGCGACACCAACCCAGCCCGCATCGCCTGTACAATCCCCTCTTCCTTTACATTCAAAGTGGCCGCAATCTCACTCAAAGCCGGCGGCTCCCCCGTCACCTTCATTCCCTCTTCAATCAACCGCTCTACCCGACTCTGTAAGTCCACCACACTCCCCGGCTTATAATACGAAGCTTCCTTCCGGATAAAGTGCCGAATCTCCCCCATAATACAATGACTGGCATATGTAACAAAAGCATTCCCGCTCTCAGAATCAAATCTGCTAACAGCCTTTAAAAGCCCTTCCATCCCCGCCTGCAGCACATCTTCCCCAGGCTTACCCGTATACAAACGAGCAAAATGATACACCAGCTTTCGGCCAGCATTCACAACACTCTCTAAATCATCTTCCCTACCGCTACTTCGATAAGCTAAAAAAAGATTCTCTATATTATCTGCCCGCTGTCGCGTCTCTATCATTTTCTACCCCTATCCAATCTGTGTAATCACACCAAATATGGGTAAATACAAAGATATAACCATCACTGCAACAATGGCACCCACAAATATAATCATCAACGGTTCAATTAAACTCGTCAGACCCTTTGTCATCGTAGCAACTTCCGCCTCATAAAATTCGGAAATCCGATTCAAAAGCGAAGGCATATCCCCCGTCTCCTCCCCAACAGATATCATCAATGTCACCATGGGTGGAAACAAGCCGCTTTCTTTCAATGGCTCCGAAATACCTAGCCCTTCCTGAATTCTCTCTCCAGCCTTACGTACCGCATCAGCAACAAGACTGCTTCCTGCCGCAGGACCTGCCGTCTCTAAAGCCTGCAGGACAGGAATCCCTCCCATCATTAACGTAGATAATGTCCTGGAAAAACGGGCAATCGCCGTCTTTTGCACTAAACTCCCAAATAAAGGTACACGAAACTTAATTCTGTCCCAAACTCTTTGACCCGCTTCACTAGCTATATAAAAACGGATACCCAAAACAAACACAATAAAAAACAGAATATATAAGTACCAATGGCTACGCATGGAATTGCTTAACCCAACAATAATTGATGTTAAAAAAGGTAATTTCGCACCCGGCGGGTAGAAACCCATAAATACCGGCACGATGAAAAGCAACATGCCAATCAACACTAAACAAGCAAAAGCAAGCACAACCGAAGGGTAAAACATTGCTGTACGAATATTATCTTTTAGTACTTTTTCACTATCCAGTTGCTGAGACAAGCGCATCAGTACTTCCTCTAAGGTACCGCCCACTTCCCCAGCCTTCACCAAATCCACATACAATTTAGTAAATATTTCAGGATAAGCTCGTAAAGATTCTGAAAAACTCATCCCACCTTCAACATTTCGACCAGTCTCAGCAATAACATTAGCCAGTGTCGGATTATCCGCCTGTTCCCCCAACGCATGAAGACAGCGTGTCAGTGGAATCCCGGCGTTTAGCATGGCCGCCAACTGCCGGCTAAATAAGCTTAACTCTCCCAAGCTAACTTTCCGCTTCAAAGAAAAAACCTGCTTTAACTGAGAGGTCTTCACCTCCCCCACATCCATCGGAGTGTACCCCAGCTTTTTCAACCGGGCAGCAGCCGCTATTTCATTTTCCGCCTCCAGCTTACCCGTAGAAATAACGCCCTGTTTGTTTAACACCTGATATGCATAAAGCGGCACGTAATACCCTCCCACCATTAAAAATTGCAAATGTACATATTTATGGATGATTATACAATATTCTAGTTAATTTTCTCTACAAATAACATAGTTCCTTCCCATAAAAATATTTTAATTCATATTAATAATTTATTAGCTTTTACTGTCTAAAAAATAATTCATCCGGTATAACAAAAATATAAGGCGCTTTAAGGCAGCGATTCTGCCATGCAACTTAATTAACCTAATAAGGAGGAAAAAAATGTTTAAACTTATTGGAAAAGCTAAGAAGAATCAAAAAGGCTTCACGTTGGTTGAACTGATGGTGGTTGTGGTTATTATTGGTGTTTTGGTGGCGATTGCGGTGCCAATTTATGCAAATATTCAAGAGAGTGCCGCACAAAAAGCACATGACGCAAACCTAAGAACAATTGATGGTGCAATTGCCATGTATCAAGCAAATAACGGAGAAGCCCCAACCACAATGGCTCAGTTAACGGCAGTTGCAGCTGGTGGACCTTATTTGCAATCCACTCCCAAAATCCCCACTTATCTTTTAGGTAAATATGGAATAAATACGGATGCAGTGTATGGTATCACCTTAGGTCGTGCTACACCAAAAGGAAACTGGACTGGCGCTTATGGTGGCAGTTAATACAACAATGGAGAGAGTACACAGCCAATGTGTACTCTCTTACTTTAATTAACTTGCTAGTTTTAATATTCTTCAAAGGGAAGGTCACTATGAATAACAATACTAAACTTGTATCAATCTTTGCTTTGTTATTTCCTTTAATAGTTGTACCAAATCCCAGTGACTACTACGCTTTACCCAGATATATTTTCTTGCTGATTTTCTCAGCTATCGCTTTTTTCTTATTATTCAGATATAGATACTATTTATCCCATGACAGTATCTATAATCTTTTATTTATTTGGATTAGTGTCATTATCATATCATCGATCTTTTCAACTAATCCCCTAACAGCAACAATTGGACGAACATACAGACATACTGGAACGAGTACATATGTTGCACTGTCTATCTTACTTGTTTATTGCTCGCAGTTAATTCCCAAACAGCATGTCTCTATTTTGGTGAAACAGATGATACTTTCTGCAGTTATTGTAGCAATACTGTCCATACTTCAGCATTTCGGCTTCAACCTAGTACCTGATGATTCGTATAGGGTAGCAAGGAGTTATGGAACATTGGGCAACCCAAATTGGTTGGCAACATACCTTGTATTCATCATCCCTGCATCAATTTATTTCTATATATCAGAAAAAAATAGAAATTACTATTTCGCCTCGGTTTTAATGTTTTCTGGCCTGATTGTATCTGGTACACGTGGTTGTCTAATTTCATTTGTCGTTTTATTTACCATAATAAGCTTTATGTACAATAAGCAGAAAAAAATGTTAGCATACTTAGTTACAGGCTTCATGATTTCAACACTTGTTTTACTACCAACAAACAACAACATCATTCAGAAGCGAATCGGCAGTATCCCTCAGGAAATAACTGCTGCGGCCAGACTTCAGGATAATGCAGGTTCAAAACGTGTATACATTTGGAAAGAAACTGCGAAAATTATTACTGAATATCCTATACTCGGTGTTGGCCTTGATAATTTAAATATTAATATGCCTAATAATGTTGTCATGGATAAGGCTCATAATATTTTTCTCGAAATATTGTCAACATCTGGTATTTTTAGCTTCTTATTGTACGCATCCATTTTGCTCATTATTATTGCCAGAAGTCGTACGTATCCTGTATTATTCTTAATGATATTTTCATATCTTCTACAGGGATTATTTAACAATGATGTCATCATGATTCTACCCCTATTTTGGATCGTGCTCGGGCTTTCACTGACTAATATGCAAAATGACGAAGGTATGTGGTCTACGCAACATCCCCGTAGGGCCATCTAAACACTGCTGGCTTTGGCACATTTGACATCCGACACGCACCCGCACGGAAAGCTAGAAATCCAAAAACAGGAGAAACACTCCAGGTTCCAGCCACGCCCTACCCTACCTTTCGTGCAGGAAAAACCCTGAAAGAAATTGCTGCTGCCTTCCAGGACGAAAAAAATAACGTCAAAATGCAGTTTGCTGGAAACAGATAAAAAGCAAGGACAAAAACAAAAGCAGAAAAGCACTGCAGCAGGAGCTGTCAAAAAAGACTAACCCTGGTTTTGGTTGCACCAACCAAAAAAGGCCGTAGCAGCCCCTCAGTGAGCGTTTTCCGTCCTTGTCTGGCCCAAACTACTCCCCCTCAAAAAGTGCTCCAGAAAGGTCAAACGTGCGCCGCAAAATTTTGCCAGCCAGTCCCATTCTTTCGGAACCACTCACGGCAAAAAAAATAGTAATCTGAGTCCTAGAAAAAAGGCATACAAACCAAGCATTTACGAAAAAAACATCTTAGAAAACTCACTGCATAATGTTAATTCGGCAGTGAGTGCAAAGGTAAATATGTTTCACAAAATGATGGGGCAAGGACACGCTTCCTTGGCTCAAAATCTTTTAGAAAGGAGCAACGACGTGTTAGCCAATGATATTGTCACCGAATATAAGCAATACCTTCTAAATGACGGCAAGGCCCAGAAAACGCTTAATTAATACGTTGGGGATGTATTCGGCTTTCTAAAATAGCTTGAGTCCAAGGGAGTAAGCTCTAAGACCGATTTCTCACATTTTCACATGAGCAACTATAAGAAGTACCTCCTGGACAATGGGTTTAAGGACAACACTATCAACGATAAAATTAACAGCTTACAATCTTTTAACCATTTTCTAAATTACGACATAGCGAATGAACACACTGGCTGTAAGCTTAAAATGCCACCCTGGTGCTACGGGTCCACTCTACAGTTCTATTGACTAAACGGCCTAAGACAGGGTTGATGAGTCAAATATCATGATTTTAAACAGTGCCACCTTGCAGTGGGTATTACAAGACAGTAACGGTGAAACAACAGCCTCATTAAAAACTGAGCTCAAATACTATCTTGTAAGTTGGCCTGTCTCGCCCAACGGAAATAACTATGTGCTAACCAAGGATCTTAGGTTATATAATGACATTGTACGGCGCGTATCTTAATCCTTCCGTAAGGCAATATACTAGGTTTCCGGAAGTGAATATACTAGGTTTATACTAGGTTTTTCTTGATAATAATTACTCTATAATGTACAATTATAGGAAGAATATGCTATTCAGGAGGAATCTATATGATTTTTCGATGCAATAAGGGAATGGCGTTACCAGCGGTTTTAGTCGCTGTTTTGGTGCTTTCTTTGTTAGGCACCGTCCTTTGGCAGGTCAGTATGTCTGAAACTGTTCAAGCAGCCAATGAAGAAAAAAGGATGCAGGCACATTACATAGCAAGGTCAGGGGTAGATGCTGTCGGTGAATATATCCTTCGCAACCCTAACAACCTGGAATCGGCAGAATTGGGCGATTTTATTGACGGTTTGGTAAATGCGCCTGTCTCAGATTATGTGTATTTTGGGCAGGGAAAATTGAACGTAGAAGTAAAAAAACAGGGAGCTCAGATATTGATTATCGGCACAGGATATGTGGATCATATAAACGATACTGTTACATTAAGCCTACTCGGTAACAGCATATTTGATCACGTTATTCACACAAATTCTTTTACCGAACCTCTTGATGTAACACCTCTTGCTAACATTACCGGTCCTCTTTCTGCTAACGCAGATATTATTCATGATCCCGATTATCCTTACGATATAAATAAATATGCAAACGTTATTTACGAAACAGCCACCGCACCTGAATGGGACGTTTGGCGTGGTAGCACACCTCACAATCAAAATGTTACTGTAGGTTTCGATGCCTCTGATACAGGGAAAAATTTGGTTTACGGCTATGATCATTTACAAATTGGTTCCGGGGCTGTAAGAGTACTAACATTTGAGACCGAAGGACACGACATGATTATTGTGGCGAATGCTTTTACAGTGGGTTCTTCCGCTAAAGTAAGAATTAACGGCGGAGGTAGGGTACTGCTCTTTGTAGAAGGAAACGTAAATATCCATACAGGTCAGGCAAACTTTGAAAATGATCCCAACCAGTTAATAATGTTTTTATCGGAGAACAGCACTGCTTCATTTTTATCAAATGCCGGGTTTAAAGGGTTTATCTATGGTCCTGATGCAACTGTACACATTGCCCAGCCAGGGACCGAAATTACCGGGGCTATGATAATTGATACCCTCTCTACTGGCATGAGTGTAAACAGTGGCAGTATTTATTTGGAGTCGTTAGGATTTACCGGCTTTGATTTAATTGAGCCTTATATCAACACCAGCTTACGGAAAGGTTTTTATCAATAATGAAAGATATTAGAGGCCTTTTTCGTAACCAAATTGGTCTGACACTCGTTGAGGTTATAATCGCCTTTACGATATTAACTGTCGTCATATTTGCGTTCATTACCTTGCTAACATCAAGTTTTACGGGAATTATTTCGGCGGGAGAAAAAAGCTTCTTAAACTTTGACGCGCAGCAGCAGATGGAAAACCGAATCGCTGACAATGATGCTTATTTCACTCCTAATTTAACACTGGAGTTCTCTGATACACTTCAGGTAGCTGTACCGGGCGGTATTGTCGAAGTTGAAGTGCAAGACGGTAAAAGAAAATCTACCTTAACCACATTTTTGCCGTTTACACCAACTCTTGTATTAAACGTCAATAGTCTTACTGTAGGCTATCAGAGCCTGACAGTGGATGGAATCGGGAATAATACAGATTTTCGTGATGACACCACCCTTTCCATAATGCGATCTGACGGAATAGATATTTATGTGTCCCCGTTATCAGTTAGTTACTCTAATGATACCGTCTATGATGAAATAACCGGCAATGTTTCCTTTACGATTCCAGCAGGACTACCCGTTGAATACAGTCCTTATACCATTACGCTTACCACATCTTATGATGACAAACCTACTGAAACGGTGAAGGCCATGTTAACGGTTAAGCGGATTCGCTTTATTGCTGTGGGAAACAGTGGCACAGTGCTGGTTTCACCGGACGGTTACTCCTGGGAAACCCGAGATGTAAGTATTTACACAGATCTCCAGGGTGTAACTTGGGGTAATAACAGTTTTGTTGCTGTAGGCGACCAGACGACATTATTTCTTAATGATGTATACAATTATGAAAATAACTATGTGGCAGATAATTTAAATGATGTAATCTGGGGCGGAGGTATATTTATCGCTGTAGGAAACGGTGGAGCCGCGCAAAGTTCCATCAACGGTAAGGACTGGACCCCTATAAATACTGGAACAACAAAGAATCTATACGCCATTGATTATAGTGGCTCATTGTTCGTAGCTGTCGGTGAAGATGGCACAATCATTTATTCCACAAATGGTACTGCCTGGTCTGAATCCAACAATACAGGTGCAACACTCTACGATATTGTTTGGGATGGCGAAGAACGCTTCACGGCTGTGGGCGACTCTGGTACGGTTTTAATTACAACAGAAGCTGACCTAAACAACTGGCAGATTTGGTCAACAGGTAGTACCGCGAACTTAAAAGGCGTCAGTTGGGGAGATTTACGTTTTGTTACCGTTGGCATGTCGGGCGTCGGCCTTATCTCTAATTTTGATAACACTTGGTCGCCTGCATCACTTACTTTTAATGATCTTTATGGCCTAACTTGGGGATTTAACTTATTTGTTGCTGTAGGTGATAATTCTATTTATACGTTGCTTCATGGTGAGGATGAATGGATTGAGCAAGAATACGATGCAGTCGGTAGCATTTATCTAAATGCCGCCGCAGCAAGGCAATAAATTAAATTAAGGTGGTTTGGCGTGTTCAATCTCAGTCGTATACGTTGCAATAACAAGGGGTTAACTGTAATAGAGTTCATTATTGCGTTCGCATTACTGAATTTTGTTTTGATGCTCGTTTATTCTTCTTACTTTGTTGGTTTTAGAAGCTTCCAGTCCGGAGAAGAAAAGTCAAATGTCCAAAGAAATATTCGTATTGCGGTAACATTCATCACTAAAGAAATTCGTAATGCCACAGAACTTGTCCTTGTAGATGCGCCTCCGTCAACATCTGTTGGTGACGGCTATCACTATATTTATCTAGCTGAAGAAAAACCCGGACTGTATTCAATTCTTCACCGGACACCAGACGGAGAAATCATATCCCGCATACAACCTGTTTTATCGGCTATAACTCCAATGTTTGAATTGAGCCAACTTGAAAATGGCGCCAATATCATCGCTCTTACACTTCAGGCGGCAAATTCAAATTATTACCTAGAGACTACTATAAATCTTAGAAACATATCAGGAATAACTGATGCGGGTGATCAGGTGATTAAATACCGAAAACCATAAACTGTAGTACATAAACAAAAACCGGCGAAATAAGCACAAGGGTTTTAATATTTGTAGCTTTTGTGCTGATTTCTGCATATAAAAACGTCTGGAGTTTTTTACCATTTCAGGTTTAAAATGTCACCAAAGGAAATCGCCCTGCTGGGCGTATCAATACTACTGCTATCGCTGAGAATACGGGGTTAGTGTACGGGACATGGGACAGGTTATTAGTCCCACTCAGTTCCTGCGTATTTCCGGGCAAATCCGGCATTCGGGAAAAAGCGGTCACCCTGCATATTTCGGTGCGGCAAGGACGATATGTTAATGTAAACTGTACCACGCTACTAATGGGGAGAGGCTCACTGGCTTCTTCCGGAATTTTAGGAGTTCTAAAAATCTCCTGTTGACAAACGATCTTATTATCTGTAAGATAATAAAAAAGAAAATACTAAACTGTTGAATGAGAGTAGTAGCATAAATCACTTATCTTCAGAGAGCCGCAGGTGGTGGGATTGCGGTGGTAAACGTTTATTGCGAATGGACTCATGAAGGCGATGCAGAAACTCTATCGAGTAGTATGCGAGCCGGGAATTCCACCCGTTATCCATGGAACATGTATGTTTGTACATGAAGCGAGCGGCGTTTTACGCAACTTGGGTGGTACCGCAGAGACTAATGTCTTTGTCCCTTTGAGGACAAAGGCTTTTTTATTTTAAAAAAAGAAAGGACTGACGATTATGACAAACATCCCGTACAAAATTTATTTAACCGAAGAAGAGATGCCTAGGAACTGGTACAACTTGAAAGCTGTGATGAAGGAACTTCCTACTCCCTTTATCCATCCTGGTACACTGAAACCCTGTACCGCAGATGATCTCAGGCCCGTATTCTGTGACGAGTTGGTTAAGCAGGAACTGAACAAAACGGATAAATATATTGAAATTCCGGAGGGAATCAGAGACTTCTATAAGATGTTTCGTCCTTCCCCTCTCGTCCGTGCTTATTGCCTGGAGAAATTACTGGATACACCGGCTGAAATTTACTATAAATTTGAGGGCAATAACACTTCCGGGTCTCACAAGCTTAACTCGGCAGCTGCACAAGTCTATTACGCTCAAAAGCAGGGATTGACATCGTTAACCACCGAAACCGGAGCCGGTCAATGGGGCACTGCACTTTCCATGGCTTGCGCCTATTATAACCTGGCGTTAACTGTCTTTATGGTGAAGATATCATCCGAACAGAAACCGTATCGGAAAGCTGTTATGGAAACCTATGGGGCAAAAGTGATTGCCTCACCTTCCAACACTACGGAAGCAGGTAAAAAGATTTTAGCAGAAAGCCCTGAAACCGGCGGATCACTGGGGTGTGCTATATCTGAAGCTTTGGAAGTAGCTGTTAAGAGCGACAACTGCCGTTATGTGCTTGGTAGTGTTCTGGATCACGTTCTCTTGCATCAGTCCATCATTGGTGAAGAAACTAAGATAGCCTGCGATAAATACAACATTCAACCTGACATCATCATTGGCTGCGCCGGAGGTGGTTCTAACTTGGGTGGCTTAATCGCCCCGTTTATGGGCGACACGATTGACGGGAAAAATAATATTCAATATATTGCTGTAGAGCCTGCATCCTGTCCGTCTATGACAAGAGGGAAATATGCATTAGACTTTGGTGATACTGGAAAAACTACCCCGCTGATCAGAATGTACACGTTAGGCTCAGGGTTTATGCCAGCGCCAAACCATGCAGGTGGGCTAAGATACCACGGTATGAGTCCGATCATCTCTAAGCTGTACCACGACGGTTATCTGGAAGCCCGTTCCGTAGAACAAACAAAAGTGTTTGATGCGGCTACCATGTTTGCCCGCAGCGAAGGCATCCTTCCGGCTCCTGAATCTGCACATGCTTTACGGGTTGCTATGGACGAAGCACTCAAGTGCAAAGAAACCGGTGAAAAGAAGACGATTATATTCGGCCTAACCGGTACAGGCTACTTCGATCTGGGTGCTTATATGAGCTACAACGAAGGCACAATTAAAGATTACATTCCCACTGATGAAGATCTGGAAAAAGGCTTCGCCACCCTGCCAAACGTTAACGTCGAATTATAATCGAGTAATGGTCCAATCCTTGATAGGTAGTTCTTTGCATTATTAAACTACCAGTGTTATACAATTTGTGATAGTGTTAGTACACCGCCAGCATAGTGATATGCTCCCTTTATGGTAGACAGTTGAAATAATAAAACTGTTACCATGAAGGGAGCATTTTTGTGAGAAGGAAAAGAATAAAACGCCAGGAGTTGAGACAATTTTGTCTCAACTCCTGTTTGTTTAACAGAAATATCTTTGTGACCCTGAATGGGTCCTCTACTCTGATTATATTGAACCGTTAAGCAGATAATAGAGGACAATAATCAGCAATCCGCCACCGATATATAGTAGTGCTTTTGAAGGTTTACCGGAACCACAACATCCTCCCATGATTTAGGCACCTCCCTTCTGTGATACAAGAGAAGCTTTCCCTATTGAAAACAGAAGCAGGAGACCAGCCGTTGCCGCGAATATGCTGATATACTGTGCATTGGAAAATAAGGAGCCAGATGACCGGAAAAATTCAATGATAAACCTGTAGACGGAGTAGGCTACCACAAACAGCAAGAATATTTCACCAGTAAAACGCTGGTTCTTGCTTCTTTCTAATAGCAGAATGAAGATCAGATAACCTGCTAGAGCGGAGTAAAGCTGTACAGGATGTCTGATTACGCCACCCACTGATACCCCCCAAGGGATGCTTGTAATATTACCAAAGATATCGCAGCCTATACGACCAATTGCATAGCCAATCGCTAAGCCGGGAACAAGGGCGTCTGCAAGTTTAAGGAAAGAAATCCTGCACATTCGGGAGTAAAATAATACAACGGTCGCACCGCCAATGATAGCACCGTGGATAGAGAGACCGCCTTGGTGAAGATATAGTATACTTATCGGGTTTTGCCCATAAATACGAATGTTTTGCAGAACATATAAAATTCTAGCACCAATGACGCCCCCTAAAAGCAAGTAAAGCATTAAATCCATAACGATTTCTTCACGTATACCTTTTTTTTCTGCCATTCTAACTGCGGTATATGCTCCGGAAAGAATGCCCAGAGCCACCATCACCCCGAACAGGTGAACAGAAAAGCCACCAATACTAAACAATTCTCTTGATATGGACATAATTAATTATCCCTTTCGTCTTTTTTGTGATGATGGTCTTTGTGCATACCACGCATCATGACAAAGTGCATAAGCGGGCAAAGCAAAAATATCAGATAGGGTAAATAGCGTGCCATATTATTACCTCCTACATGCTGTAGTATTTGTGGGTAAAAAAAATTAGCTTGTTTTGTTATGCTCGGAGTTATTAGGTCGCTGGGGAGTTTGCTCAGGCTTATTGATGGTGCAGCAATCCGGGTTTTGTCCCTGGAATTCTTTTTCGTTTGACTTTGCTAATTTCTCAAGAAAACGCATTAAAAATTTAAACATGTCGAAACCTCCTAGCATAGTTTCAATTATGATAATATCACAGTAATCCCATATAAACAATATGAATAAAGGGGATAGATGTGGAGAAGTTATGGAATCGGCAAGGCTAAGTCCGATTCATGAATGACGATGCTATTGTAGTCGGCATCAAAATTGTTACGACGCAACCGCAGAGAGTTCCAAACTACATTAACGGAACTCATACTCATGGCAGCCATACCGATCATTGGATGTAATAACCCCATGGCTGCAAAGGGAATTGCAATGGCATTATAGATCCAGGCCCAGAAATAATTTTGGCGGATTTTCTTGAATGTAGCGCGTGAAAGTTTAATGGCAGTTATTAGGCCGGCTAGATCACCACGAATGAGTGTGATGTCTGCTGCTTCAATGGCTATGTCTGTCCCTGTGCCAATCGCAATCCCTACATTAGCTTGTTTCAGCGCAGGTGCATCATTAATGCCGTCCCCAACCATGCCCACCATACCCAGCTTCTCTTGTAATCGTTTTATTTCTTCCACTTTGCCATCGGGCATAACTTCTGACACAACATGGTCAATGCCAAGAAGCTTCCCGATTGCAGCTGCTGTCCGCTTATTATCACCTGTAATCATCACTGTCTCTAGTCCTAATGATTTTAATTCGGACACAGCTAATTTTGCTTCTTCCTTTAGTGTGTCTGCAATGGCGATAATACCCGCAACTTTCTGATCTACAGCCACGATAACAACTGTTTTACCTTGTTCTTCAAGTTGCTCCATCCGCTCACCCAGCGCTCCGACCTCAATCCCATTATCCTGCATCAGACGACGATTACCGACCAGTACGTGGTGTCCATCCACTTTTCCACCCACACCTTTACCAGTATGGGATGTAAATTCCAAGACTTCTTCGGGTTTAACGCCTTGTTCCTTAATCGCTTCCACCACAGCATGGGCAAGTGGATGTTCTGAGGCGGATTCCACGCTGGCTGCATAACTGAGCAGCTGTTTGTCCTCTAACCCACTAGTGACTTCCACTTCAGTCACAGCTGGTTTACCCTTCGTGAGAGTACCCGTCTTATCAAATGCAATGACTTTAATATCTTTCATCGTCTGAATTGCTTCACCGCGACGAATCAGCACGCCTTTTTCTGCGCCGATTCCACTCCCCACCATGAGTGCTGTTGGTGTAGCAAGACCTAATGCGCACGGACAGGATATTACCAGCACCGCAGCTGAAGCTAGATAAGCCAAGGTGAAGCGACCCACAGTTGGGTTTACCCAAGGTAGATAAGGTGCTGCGATAACGAGTACATTACGCATGGAGTCGCCAAATAAGGCCCATGTTGTAAACGTGAGGATGGATAACACAATAATAGCCGGCACAAAGTAACCCGTAACTCGGTCAGCAAACTCCTGAATAGGAACTTTCGTTCCTTGCGCTTCCTCCACCATTTTAATTATCTGGGAGAGGAAGGTATCTTTGCCTACCTTTGTTGCCTCTACGTGTAAGAGACCTTGCTTATTGATGGTGGCACCAATCACTTCACTGCCGTTTTTCTTTTCAACGGGCAGGGACTCCCCTGTTGCCATGGACTCATCCACGGCACTATGCCCTTTAATTACGATACCGTCTGTCGGTATTTTCTCGCCAGGGCGAATAACCATCACATCGCCGGGTTGCAAATCTTCGATTGCAAGTTCCACTTCTTCGCCATCACGTAGAACCTGCGCAGTTTTTGCTCCCATCTGTAAGAGCTTTTTAATGGCCTGGGAAGCTTGACCCTTGGCTCGAGCTTCCAGGTAACGCCCAATCAAATGGAAGAACATAATGTTAGCACCCATCTCGATAAACGTAGTTACAGGGATGATAAAAGATGCCAGCCCGATTAGAAACGGTGGAATCGAACCCAGTGTCACTAATACGTCCATATTTGCACTACGGTGCCGTACTGCATTGAAACTGGATCTATGTGTTTTAGACCCGGCTACAAAGATGACGGGAAATGCTAAAATTGCTATGATCGTTGTATAGAGATTAAAATTAATCATATACACAAACATATTAATAATCATCAATGTTATTATAGTAAGAGCAGGTACCCCAGCTATGATCATTCGTCTGCGGGCTTCCTTGACCTCTTTTTCTTCATCCTCTTCGGCTGCAGCAGCAGAAGAGTCCGCGGTTACATCCATTTTATAGCCTGCTGCGTCAACGAGTGCGTGTAATGCATTCAAATCCACTTTACCTGGGATATACGTGAGTGTTAGCTTATTAATGGCAAAGTTAACGTTTGCAGTAACTACGCCTTCTGCACCAGTAAGAATTTTTTCAATTGACTGAGCACAACTAGCACAAGACATTCCAGTGACACGAAAAACCTCTGTTATTGGCCCTGCTGTACCACTGGCACGCCGCTTTTTGCCAGCATCTACACCGTCCACTTCTATTACGGTAGCAGAATAGCCAGCACTTTCCACTGCCCTCATCAATGCTTCGGGGCCTGTTACACCGGTATCAAAAGTTACATATGCTTTTTGAGCGGGAAAATTAACGCTCGCCTCATTTACACCTTCTGTACTTTTTAATGCTTTTTCCACAGATTGAGCACAAGAGGTACATGTCATATCCCCAATTTTTAAAATAGCCTTACTCATGGTATCACCTTCTCCAATATATTCTAGTACCCCTCCCCCGGGGGGTTGGGTATACTAGAAGCATATCATACTAATACTATTAAAACAATAGCTGACATCGTGATTAAAAATGGAGTAATAAATGTCGCTGCGTTCACTGAGAACCAATAAAACTGTCCAAGAAATAATCCTAATGTCACTGCGATCAATATAAAAAGTGATTGAAGCACGTTGGGCTCAGACGGTGCTTGCATATATCATGTTATTATGATATATTTTCGTCATGGAGGTGGGCTTACTTGCAGGTAAAACAGCAGCAATTAATGAAGGCAGAAATCATTGCAAAGTTTTTTTCGGGTTTCTCCAATCCTGTTCGTTACAGGGTAATCGAAGCATTATGCGAGAAAGAAATGACGGTAAATGAGTTGGTTTCGCAGCTTGAGTGTTCACAAAGCCAAATCTCCAACCATTTAAACTGCTTGCGGTGGTGCGGATTTGTATCAAACCGTCAGGAAGGTCGACATGTTTATTATCAGGTTACCAATCATAGGATTCATGAGATTCTTATTCTCGCCAAATCAGTTGTCTCAGAGAACAGCGCACAAATAAGTTCATGTACTAGAATGTAGCAAGGAGAGAATTCTATGAGAGAAAAGTTGTCCGGGCTTAGTTCAGTTATCGCCTCTTTTTTTGCCTCTATATGTTGACTGGGTCCACTGATTTTTATACCGCTAGGTCTTAGTGGTATCAGCGGCGTCTTAGCGGCATCCTTATCAAGGTACAGAAGTTTCTTTATCCTGTTTGCTGTCCTATTACTTAGTCTTGCTCACTGGCAAATGAGCACAAATGCCAGGCCAAGTAAAAGCAGCAAAATTGTGGTATGGGTATCCACGGTTCTCACTATTTTTATCTTGCTTTATAATCGCTTCCAGGGAGGTTTTTAAATGTCCGACTGCTGTAATGTAAAAAAATTAAATGCAACGGAAACGTTTTACTGTCCAAGGTGCAATAAAGCAGGCAAACCAGTGCAGATAATTACTTTAAAAAGCTTGTTGGTTCCGACAGCATGGACAGACTGACCGAATACTGATCACCTGTTTTGTTCTGAGGCTAAATGCGAGACTGTGTATTTTGGCAGAAACGGCGATATTTTTTCTGTAACAGACATCAAAGTTGCCGTTTTCCAGAAAACAACGGGGGATGATTATCCCGTTTGTTATTGTTTCGGTTGGACAAATAAAAGAATACAAGATGAACTCAAAACGTCAAATGTTTCTCTTCACGCTTAGCACCGCCTTGTATAATATTTCACGAGGAAGCGGGATTTCGTGAGGTAAAGTATGTGATTCTGCACGTTTTGTTATTTCCCTGCCATGTTTGGGGTATTAGAGGATACGCTGCCAGTCGCGTCTTGCGTAAAGGATTCTCTCCACATCAACAACGTTTGACTTTTCGTCTATCGTAAAAAAGACAATATAGTTCTTTACGGGTAGCTTGCGATATCCTAACATTGCAAGTCTTTCATCCGTCACATAAGAGCATTTTTGCGGCATAAGCGCCAGTCCCGCTATCGCTTCGTCCATGGCATCCATCATCTTAATTGCCGTCATAGGTGCTGACAGTTGCGCGGAGATATATCGGACAATGTCGCGAAGGTCGTTTTCGGCAGGTTCAGATATGTCAACCCTATATCTTGCCATCTGTTATTTCCTGCCGGATGTCGCGCATGACATCTTCTAGCGGACGCTTCCTGCCCTCTTTTACCGCCGTCATTCCCTCATCAAGCAAACGGTAAAGTTCAAGCTTCCCGCTTAGCATCTCATAAACCTCCATGCTCATAACAGCCAAATCACCCTGTCCGTTTTTAGTAATAAAGACAGGCTCCCTGCTTTCACGGCAGAATGTCGAGATTTCATTATAGTTATTCCTTAAGTCCGTACTGGATTTAATGTTTGGCATAAAACCATCCTCCTCGCCTTATCTAAAGATATTATACACGAATTTCTTTAGGACAGCAAGCCTGATGGTATAGCAAGCTACTATTGTTGTGGTATCTATCATAGCCGTATCATTGCATGAAAAAACACAGAAAAGTTATCAACAAGCATCTGACGTAGTCCCAGTGCACATAGTTCCTCAGAATGTATTAACTTAATACGTTCCGGGAATGTATTAAGGGTTTCGATAGCGTCAGCTATTCCGTTATACTGCACCATGGCCGCTTCAGGTGCCTGCAGTACGCTTTTGTCGTTACTATTCAATAGGGATTTAGATATTTCCACAAGCCTGCCTGCCAATCACTAGATGTTTTCATAGGAGTACCTCCAGATAACTTCGGAGTAGTTTTGTGATGCGGAAGGTTTCGGCCATCTGCATAAGCAAGTTCAGATTCTTGTCGCTTCTCCTTGCGTATGGATGAAATGCTTAAAAATATCATGCCACTCCTGAAAAAGTTACAGGTTGCTGAATACTGGAAGCAATTTTTGAAAGTGTAGAACAAAAAGGGGAAATACAAAAAGGTTTATTTTACGGTGGGTGGTAAGAAAAAGAAATCGATATTGCCCTTAGATGCTGTTCCAAGGGCGATTGTAAACCGTGACACAACGGGCGTATTTAAGTTAGTGGCCGATGCAAAAACATCAAAACTATTGGGTGTTCATATTAGCAGAAAATGCAGGAGATGTAATTTATGCGGCAACATTAGCGGTTAAATTTGGCTTAACAGTTGGGGTCGGTTCCTCACATCTTTAAAGCATTAAAGCACATGCCAGTCCTCAATTGAGGGCTGGTTTTTCATGCCCAAAAACAATCCAATAAATCTGATTGGTAATATAGTTTTTACCGTGCTGCCTTATCTCAATCCTTTTAGATGAAAGAGCTGCCAGCTGACGGATACCTCATTATTAGTCATCTGCCACATTGTATATGCTGTGCCTACTCATGTTCAGAAATCTTAAACAAAGACTGCAACCAATTTTGACGTCCGTGGAGTACGCGGGCAATAACTATTTTGTCATCCAGCACCCGATAGAAAATGATATAGGGATTTTGCACAATTCGCCTGTAGCCGCGCTCAGCGCCGGGAGCATCTTCCTCAGGCAAAACAGCACCTTTCTCCGGGAAATCACCAAGCTGAGCAATAGCATTGTAAAGACGCGACCGCAGCATTTCCGCCGCTTTTTTATTATCCTGTGAGATATAAGAGAAGATGCTGTCTATGTCATAGTAGGCAGCTTCAGAAAGAAGGATTTTTTTATGCATCTTCTATTCTCTTTTTTAGCGTCACAAAGGTTTCTTCAAAATCTCTTAGCTGCTTTCCTTCAGAGATTTCCCGGTCAACATCTGCCAACATCCTGCCTAATTGTTGCCTTGCGAGCATTTTTTGAAAAGCCTCATAACTCATCACCACCAAATCAGCCTCACCGTTCTTCGTAACAATTATCGGGGCTTGTGTTTCATGGCAGAGTTTGGAAAATGTGTTATAGTCATGGCGTATCGTGCTGGATGGCTTTATGTCCATAGCGAACGGTTCATATGGTTTCATTTTACCCACGTCCTTTGGTATTATTATGACAATATTATACCATTCCTGCTTTATGTGATTCAAGAGGGTGCTGCGGATTTAAGGTAAGCAAAGTGCCAAAACTGTCCAAGGACATCGGGTTTTTGTACCCCAGTTTCTCTGCTATCTCCTCCCGTTCGGTTCCATCTATCGTTTTTCCCGGTGAAGGAGTGTATGTAGGACAACTAAGAGGTTCTCATAGCCTCACCCATTATATTCTTATTTTTATTACCGCCTAAGTCAGGGTACTTCTTACATTACCACTGGTTAAACTTACTCCCAGTGGTGGTTGTTGCTCGTCAAGGTTAGGATGTAGTACTTCGCTTACCAAATACCGGTAATTTCCAACTTCGCTCGCCGCCTACCCGAATATCACGACGTAGGAAGAGCAGCCAAGCAACCGCGATTGCGAGTAGTACACATAACAGGAGACCTAGAAGCCAAGTTCCATTGAGCCCTTCGACAGCCAAGCCGCCCTGGTAGTAATATAGTGGGGTTAACTTCATGAGTGGCTTCAGTTTGTCATTAATATTGGACAATCCTAGCAGCAAAAAGTTTCCTACCAAAATTGCCCCGGTGAGCATGCCTGCAATGCGTGCCGCAGGCATTATCATACTTAGTAAAACAGCTATTGCCGTAAAAAGCAGTAATACCACGAACAGAGGAAGAAATGGTAGTAATAACTGCAGCCAACTCAATTCGAGGCCTACGCTGCCAGCGGGTATTGACCAGCTGAGCCACCCCGCCACCAGGATAGCAGCCAACGCAGCAGCAAGGCCTAAGAAACGGCCAAAAAACAAACTTGTCCGGCTCACCGGTTGCGCTAGCACGAGATCAAGAACGCCTTTTTCCTCGTCGCCAACGAGTAAACCAGCCCCTGTACCAATGGCCAGAATACCGATAATCATGTGCATATAGGAAAAGAAGTAGACATCCATATATCCCATGGGCGTTCCGATAAGATAAATATTTTCAAAGAAAGCCATCATTGCCTCGGGGAACATGTTGATATATTCATACATCACATCACCCATGTCTGCGATGCTTGGAAATAAGTATGCCATCATCAAGCCATAGGCCGCTACACCGCCAGCCCAACCGACAATCTGCCAGCGCAGGCGACGTAGAGTGTGTTTAAATTCAGCCCACATTATTGTGTCCCCCCCTCTTTGTCTTCTTTATAATACGCCAAGAAAACTTCTTCCAACGACAAGTGATCGGATTGAAGGTCACTTACCGGGAAGGCACCCAAGGCTTTGACTAAGTGGTCCACGTCCCCCTCCACTTGCAGTATAATGTCCAAGTCACTTGTCTGTTGAACTAGCGATACTCCAGCTAACGAAGTTAATGATGATAGGTTTACCGGCTCTCGAAACCGTAGTCGGAAGCGTCGCACAGACATGTTGAGCAAACGGTCGGGTTCAGCTTCTTCGACAATAACGCCCTGGCGGATAATTGCCACACGTTCAGCGATGGCCTCTACTACACGGGCACGAACGCCAACGGGATCTTTTCTCGGATCGATGCCCAGAACCTGCATATTTCCGGCTTGGGGTCTAATTAGATCCAGCAAGCACCGGATGGTTGTCGTTTTCCCCGCACCATTGGGACCAAGAAAGCCCAGCATCTCACCTCTCCTTACGTTCAGATTTACACCTCGCAGTGCTTGCATTGAACCATAGGTTTTGGTTAAGCCTTCTATTTCAATTGCCAAAGCACAAACCATTGTTCTGCTCCTTTCAGTGCTAATTAATTACCAACCAAAGCGATGCTTTCAAGCCAGACCACTGATTTGAACGTTTTAATTCCATAGATTGATAATGGATGGGTGGAATTTACTTTTGCATTTCAAGAGTATATTACTTTCGGCCGCTCTAATTTAGTTCCGCTTGTATTTTCTGCTCGTTTGACATATAATAAAGTAAGGAATACATGGAATTCCAATCAAATGGAGGTGTCAAAATGGAATTGGCTAAAATTACGGGCAAAGGGCAAATCACACTGCCGATCAATATCCGCAGAGCATTAAACTTAAAAGACGGCGATAAGGTAGCGTTTATCGAAAAAGATGGTCAATATGTCCTTGCCAACCCGGTTTCCCTTGCCATCCGTGATGTCCAAAAAGGCTTTGAAGGCGAAGCGGAGCGTCTTGGCTTGAAGGATATAGACGATGTTGTGGGATTGGTGAAAGAAATACGCAGAAGCAGGGAAAATAAGTAAATGCGTATAATGCTTGACACCAATGTCCTAATCTCCGTATTCATATTTACGATAAAGCGCCCGAAACACAAAAAATAAGCCCTGCCTGCCCATCACCCGCAAAAGGTGAAAAGCAAGCAGGGCTATCTGCTATATAGGTTGTGCCGGTGCCGGTCTGCACAACTCTGATTCAACCGATTCAATCAGAATGTAGACGAGCGTACACGCCGCTATCCTCATAGACGTAGCGCAAAACCCCGCCTCTGGCGCTGTTTCGTGCTGAACAATCGTAAAAATACCATACCCGTTCCAGTTCGCCGGAACATTCGAGTAGGCGTAGCCGCTCAATCATACCATTCCATCTTGTTTATTGATTTTCATGCACATGTTATGTGGTTAATTCTGATATTAGGCATCAATTAAACCTCCAGGCTTTTTCTGACTTGCTCAGCTGAAGGCCATTCATCACCGTTATTCACAGCTTTTTCGGCATCCATGAGCTCGGATAAAAGCTTGATGGTGGCTTGGGTTTTCTCGTACTCCTTAATATCCAGAATCGCAAATTTTCCCCTGCCATTCTTGGTTAAAAACACAGGCTCACCCACTGTAACACCTTTAAGTACCTCGTTATAGTTTCTTAGATCCGAAACAGGTTTAATATTTGGCATAATATCAACTCCTTCCTGTTGATATTATTATATGCTTATTTTACTTAAAATTCAATGACGTATATTACAGCAGTTTTGGCTCTGGGGCAAACAAGCGCCATCATTACCGGTTGCTCATACCGCACTCGGTTTATTAAAAAATAGCCTCGGCGGATATGGTATTGTTCTCATAGCTAGCATAACCGCATCATAGCACGATGCTAGCTACTACAACCATAGATTACCCCAAATATTGGCATTCTTAATAGCCAAGAACCCCCGTGTTTATTGGGTTTATTATAAACAGAGATAAAAATAAATAGCCGGTATCACACGGCTTCACGCTGGTTGAACTGATGGTGGTTGTAGTAATTATCGGTATTTTGGTGGCAATTGCGGTTCCGATTTATAACAGTGTACAGGCTCAGGCACAAGAAAAAGCGTGCTTCGCAACTCTTAGGACGGTTGATGGTGCAGCACAAATGGCTGCGGCTGATGGTGATGCCACAACCACTCATGACGACTACCTAGAAGCTGGTTGGGGTTGTCCCACTACCGGAACTATTACAGTAAACCTTGGCACAAAATCTGAATGCTCAGTACATGGAACTTACTAAAAATTTTAATTTCTAACACTCCTCATCGTTAAGGATAATGTCTTCTGCTATCATTATTGTAGGAGACATTATCTAATTTGTTTTATATTTAAACAAGCCGAAGTCTCTAAGCCGAATTCATAAGGAGATGACTATGAGAAGGCATAGCCTGTTCGTCAGAACAATTGGACATTTTGCAGCAGTTTTCCATGCTACAAATCCGATGTAACCGTGCTGATTTTGCCATCGGGCTTGCTGCAGGACATACAAATCCGATTATAACTATCGCAAATTCCTGGCAACCTGACTACTACCCACAAGGGTAGTATTACGCTAATCTAATCGGATAAAAGCAAACATGCCGTCACATGTTTCTAGACCTGTGACGGCATGAGGATGAAACTTTGCCATGAGATTAAGAACTATTTGGCGACTTCGAAAACAAAATTCGCTGTCTTGGCAAAGGGGACACTTACTTCAACGATCATCCGGAGCCCAGCAATACAATCTGCACCACGGTTTTTTCCGGTCCTCCCAGCGAGTTGGGCATAATGACCACAGAAATTTCATATAAACTGTGGGAACCGGATAAAACCACCATACCCCCTGCGTTGATCGTTTCGAAATCCGCAATCCCTTTCAATGCGGCTTGATAAAAGCTTTGCACTTCATCAATGGAAACGTTGGTCTTCAATGTCAGGGTAAAACCGTCCGACATTTTCTCGCTGATGGCCACAACCGCATTTTCCATCACCGGCACAATATTTTCGGGATAACCGGAAGGTAGTCCGGTACCCTTTTCCAGATCAACAGCCACTCTTTCCGACAGTCCAATTGACTCAGGCCAGAGGGCATAAAGTCGGTTTAATTCGCGGTATTTGACCTCGGTGTCAACACCCTGTAAGGCCAACAAATCATAAAGCACCGAGTGAATATCACTCAGGAGCAATTGGGCTTTCTGATCAAGCTGCGCTGCAATTTTTGCCTGGCTGATACAGTCCCTGAAAAGATTAAGTGCTTCCTCATCCAGGTTGTTTTCTGATATGGCCACGGCTTGCAAAGTTTCCAGCTTTTCCAGCATTATGCCATATGTGTTATCATACGATGCAAAAAGCTCTGCCAGCAAAAGCTTCACTTCACTATAGCTCACTCTTAGTTTTTGCTGCTCTGCGCCACCACCGCCTGATGCTCCTAAAATCGCGCTATCCAGGCTTACCAGCGCCCCTTGTTCAGCCTGCACACCTCCGGCTTCATCCCGGATACGTTTGATGTTTTCCTTTAATGACGGCTCTGAAATTACGGATTCGACGCTTTCCTGATACCTTTTTGAACCGTCAGACGCATATTCCTCTGCCGAATTCAATATTTTCCCGGCAGTGGCTGAAGCATCGGCTACAGTACTCAGCGCATCCGCCAGTTTTGCTGTCTCTTTCCAGGCATCAGGCAAGTCTTGGGCCATCTCTTCAAATGTTTTTGTTTCCCGGGCAGCTTCTTTTATTCTCTCGATTACCGCCATTGCCTCTTCAAAACTCATTCTGCTAAAATTATACGAAAATTTTCCGGACGGTGTCCAAAAACGGTCCGTGGCCTCATAGACACCGCTTTCGCTAGGATTGTAATTACGCTCGCCAGACAGTTCCTGAACGCCGGCAACCAGATTGGCCATATCAACAGCCAATTCATCGGGCGGCCATATTCTCATGACGCCCAGGCGGGTGTTGTCGGATATGGTGGTGTACGTCACCCATTCTTCTTTCCATGGACGGGGATTAGTGAAAATAATACTGTTTCCCACATCGATTCGCACCGGATTCACACTAAAGTTAAGAGTCCACTCAGTCTTTGATGAAGCGGAAGCTCCTTCCGGCTCTTTTTTTATCAGCATTCCCGCTCCGTAATATTCGCTTTGTTCCCCGAATCCGTTCACATTGCTGGTTCCGATGTATGCCCCGGTGGGATCATTCACAGTTATGGTATGTCCGCTGAGATAGGACATCTCCCGGGCCACAATGTAGCACCTTCGTGTTTCCGGATCATAAACCAGTATTTCCACCGATGTCAATGTGGCATCACCAATGCCGCTTGAACCGTCCTCATACCTGGATACCCATTTTTGCTTTTCAAGAGTAAGGATTGTTCCTGCATAAAATGCATATCCGGACAATAGCTCCTGCCGTTCTTCCTCCCGCTGGGCCGTCAACTGCTCAAAGTTCGGGTCCAGACGGTCAGTGTCCACGTCTCCACTTGGTGAAATCAAAGTAGTGCTGCGACCGCCGCATCCTACGATCGCAAACGGCGATACAATGATCAACAAAGAAAAAACTGCAATAAACCACAAGTATCTGTTTTTCATGCGCATTATACATCGCCTCCCGGAATAACTTAACAAATATGAGCATTAATTCTTTTTCTTTTTGCCATACTCCTCTTTCATAAAAAAAAGGATAACTTGTGTGGAGAAATACAGTACATATCGTTAAATTCATCACTTGTCGGTCGTGGAAACTTTAAATTATTACATAATATTGCTTAAATTTATCTAAAATGGTATAACAATAATTGACAACTGTTTATAAATTGATTGTTCAAAGTGTAAAGTATGAAGCATCAGCTTCAAAAAGGCCCCAATGATCAAATGGCCTGTTCTTTCAAAATTTTACTGGTGAACAACAAATACAGGGAGGAATTTCTATGCTAAATAAGAAAAAAATGCTTGTTATTCTTATTGTGATTGTTTTTTCCTTAGGATTAAGTGCTTGTTCCGGAGGTCAAAAGCAACCAGACCCAGGTACGGGCGGCCAGACTACAGGCAGCAATCAAACCGGGCAGCAGGATAAGGAAAATGTTCAGTTAAATGTTTCAGTCGGAGATAGTGAGGGGAAAAGCGCAGCGTTGCCGAATAGCTATCCTGCGGATTTGTTCCCGGTCTACGAGGGCAGTTATATTGAAAGCGCATTGGAAGTCGAAGGAAGCTATACCATAGTTGCATTCTCCAAAGAAGATTTTAAAAATGTCGCGTCATTTTACAAAAACGTGCTAAATAGCGCAACTGTCACATTCGAAACCGATTCCGACGAAGGTTTTACTTCATTTGGCACAATCGAAGGCTATTCCTATAATTTTGACACAGGGCCAAGCAGTGAAAAAGACGGTTATGCTTCCAGCATAACGATTATGCTGATGCCTGCCAAATAGACTTGCATATCACTCATTGAGAGACATTTAAGGGGGCAGAAACTGCAGCGCAGGTGAGGTATAAAAGATAAAATTCCATGGACATTTACCAGTGGTAAGCCTCTCCAGCTGACTTTGATGTGATCTAATTTTAAGCCCTCGAAAGGCCATAACTCACCCAGATAAACACACAAAAAATATGCCCTGCCTGCCCTTCACCCACAAGAGGTGAAAAGCAAACAGGGCTATCTGCTATACAGGTTGTGCTGGACATACACTCTGTGCATTCCGATACAACCGGTTCAATCAGAGTCAAATACTCCCGTCAAAATTGCTTACCCCAGCAGATATTTCTCAACCTCTTCCCTATATCCGTACTTCTGGAAAAACTCAATCAAAGCCACCTCAAACATCTCCCGCTGGCTGATATTCCGCTCCATACTAAAGCGCCGCGCCAGTTCATCCAGCACATTAGCCATGCGCATCGCCTTCGTGCCGTACATTCCCTGAACCTGATACCTTGGTATGCTCTTTGATTCTGATGCCGCTGGCTGGTTTTCTCCCTCCTGCAACTTCTTCAAAAGCGGCAGGATATTGTTAAGCAGCACCTCATGCATACCAGGCTCTCCCTGCCCGGCAGGTTCATCCGTCTGCGGCATCGCTATCGGCTTATCCGGTGACCCTTTTACGTAGTTTCTCTCCGTGGAATCCCATTCGTACCCTTTTCTCCCCATATAACCAGCCAGTTCCGTATGCGTATCAAAGCCAACCTGCCGGGCAATTTCTTTGGCATCCGCACCGTCCTGCGCAAAAAGCGATATGACAAGCGCGGCTTTTGATGTACCATGCAGCGGCAGGACATTGTTGTTCAGCTTTGCCGAATACCGCTCTGCTGCAGGCACAAACATCTTTTGTCTGGAGTCCCAGGAAAAGTTGCGCCGCCTCATGTAGTTGTCCAAAGACATGGGGTTTTTGTAACCCAGCTTCTCTGCAATCTCTGCCCGCTCCATCCCCTCTTCAAGCAACCTTAATATCTCATCCACCTGCCTGTCAAAGACAGGTTCTTTGCAATCCACTAATGCCACACCGGTGGCCTCCTCTCATGTTAAAGAATATTAACCGCATCCGATAACGCTTCCATGTTGGTATGGGTGTAAATCGACGTGACCGCCAGGCTCTCATGCCCGAGCAGCTTTTGGATTTGCACAAGGTTCACGTTCTTTTTTACCAGCGCCGAGGCAAAGGAGTGCCGCAGAATATGACAGGAAACCGGCTTTTTCAGGCCTGCCTTTTTGGCAGCGTTGCGGATGGTGGCATTGACATAGGAATAAGAAATGGAGCCGGTTTTCCTGGTGGCAAAGAAGAACTCCGATCCATAAGCATCGCGCCAGTTCTCCCTGTAATCCAAAAGCAATTCGTAGAGCTTGTTGTTGATGGGAACCAGGCGGTCTTTTCGCCCTTTGCCCTGGCGCACATGGATGGTGCGCTTCTCCAAGTCCACATCGCCCAGGGTGAGGTTTAAGCACTCGGAGATGCGCAAGCCCGTGTTAAAGAGGAAAATGGCCATCAGCTTGATAAGCGGGCTCTCTATGCCATCCACAACCGCTTCCACCTCTTTGGCGGTTAAGTAGATGCGTTCTCTTTTCGGCATCCGCATAAAATCCATGGAGGCGGCAATATTTTTCTCGGCCAGCCCTTTCTTGTATGCGAAGGCATAGAGAGCGCGGAGGGTATAAAAATAGTTGCTGCGCGTATTGGGCGAGTACTGCTTCACCTCTTTTGCGTAACGCATAAAATCTTCCAAGGCCTCCTGGGTGACGTCTTCGAGGTAGACAGGGCCGTTTTTGCGCTCCTCCAGGTATTTTCTGATGTAACCCAGGTCCCTGCCATAGACATCCATGGTTCTTGGGCTGCGGTCTATGCTTGCCATATACACAAGAAACTTATTGGCCGCTTCGCTAAAGAGCATAATTAACCCGCCTCCTTTTGTTTGCTTTTATCCGCATCAAACCACTTCATTTCCGGTTGTTTTACTACCTATATACATCACTAAAAAGAGCCTTACAGTCAAGTAAATGCGGGGTTTTTACGGACTGAAACAATGCCCGCAAACCCCGCATTTACCGAAGCTTCCTGCCGCTTCTCCATGTCTTTACTTTGTGGAATGCACGAAGCCATACCCGGTATCATTTCCCGGCATCAGCACACTTTTTCCCCTGCCTTGGCTGGCCGTTATACCCGTCAGCCTGCCATCTGCAGAACCTTGACCGCTTCCGGCAGGATCAGCTTACCATCCAGGCGCTCATAGGCGGCAAAGCCGATCTGCCCCTGAATCGCATATCGTTCATTTAGGCGCTTGATGGAAAGAGGCTGGCGCTCAATCACCCAATAATAGGAGAGGTCACCGAAGGCAATAGGCTTTGCTCCTGCTGTCGGCAAAGGCATGGATGCTGTTGTGATGACCGGCTTGCCGAAGATGGTGTCATTTTGGGCATTCCAGATTGGATTCCCGGCGCTGTCTTTTAGGATGCGCAGGGCCATGGCCGTATCGTCATGCATCAGGAATACAGCGTTTGAGCGATATTCAGCTTTCAGGGAAAAGTACAGCTTCACCACCTCGTCATAGGTAAACGTGGCTGCGCTTGCCGCTGTGAATCCAATCTCCGCGCCGCTGTCGCTCAGGAGTCCTGTGGGCTCGTTTCCTCCGGTGCCATTCAGGAAGGCCGTTTCCTCGGCTCTGCCGAAGCGTCTGGCAAAAGCATTGAGCAGATACGCCTCGAGGTCAAAGGCGGTATCGGCCACAAAGGAATTGTTGAGCCTGACAAGGCTTGCCAGCTTGTAGGAATAGACAGGGAACGGGGTGATGGCATCAGCGCTTTCCGGGATGGATACTCCTTCAGCAATCCATTCCGCCATTCCGGTGGAGGCGACTGCTTGAATCGTTCCTTCCGGTACAGTGATAGTAACCACAGTTGCCAATCTGCGAAAGACATTGTCCTTTAAAGCAAACAGCGCCCGAATTTAGTGTAGGTAGTGTAGGTTGTGGTGTAGGTAATTTCCGCTACCTACATCGCCATAAACCCTTTATCCATGCGGTTCTCAAGGTTTTTAGTGTAGGTAGTGTAGGTTTTGGCAACTCCATATTTACATTTATAACTTTCTTCTTACACAACTTCTTTTTCATACACACTCCCATTTTTCTCTCTCGCGCGCGAGAGTTTGTAGAACCTACACTAACTACACTGACACCTCATAAACCCTTGTAAACACTGGGTTTATAGCGATGTAGGTTCTTCAAAAAACCTACACTGAACCTACACTAACTACACTGTTTTAACTGCTCGCAGCTGAAAGGAATTCTGCTCCGTCATAGCCATAAGCTTTGGCATACTGCTGTTTCGCGTCGTTTGTCAGGGTATAGTCCTTGTAGACCATGCCCTGGGCGCGGCGTGTGGTCATATCGGGAACCGTTGTGTTTAAATGCTCCGCAATCTCCGTCCTGAACTCTTTGGCGGTTTTGGCATAGCCGTGGTTGTTGTCGGCGCACCAGGCTTTATACACGTCATACACCTTGCCGGTGGTGCAGTTGTCGCGGATCTTCCCGCCTGAGCGTTTTTCCATGCACTCTGACCAGAAGCTGATAACCGTGCTGTTCTCATGCTGATAGTCAGCCCTGGCGGCACTCACGCATCCGGCTCGTCGAAGGCATAGCCGTTTGCGATCACCTCACGCAGCGCCATGACCGCTTTGTAGACGATGCCTTCCCGCTCAACGTAGAGCTTGTCTAAAAGCTGCTTATCCTGCTTCTGTGGCGGGATGACGTTATTGCATTCAACCACCATGATGCGGTTGTACACCCATTCGCCATTATCGCCGCCAAACTTGGGGAGCCTGTTCATACAAAACCAGAGCAGACCGTCATAAACAAACTCAAAGCCGTTTTGCCCCTTGAACTCCGCAAACAGGGAATCCCCTCCGGTGGCTTTCTTGAACACCTTTACCTCGTCAATGGAGGCGAAACTCATATCTGCGCTCCCGGCCAGCCGCTTCATGTAAATGTTGCCGGTACCGAAGCGCGCTTCCAGTTCTTTTAAGTCAATGCCTACATAGTTCCCCTTGCCTAATAGCCGCTCGGTCAGGCTTTTCAGCTGGGATTTGCCTGTATCGCCTTTGCCCACCAGAAACAAAGCCTTTTTCAAGCGCCAGCCTTTGACGTTTGAGAGACACACGCCTATAAACTGGAGCAGGAGTTTTTCGATGTCTTTTCTGCCACAGGTCAGGTCCTGCATAAACCTATCAAACACTGGGGTAGGCTGTGCTTCGCCTTTCCACTGGCAGGGAATCTGGACGGTGGACAGGTAGTCCGGGCTATGCGGGATTAGCTGCAGAGTATCCAGCTGCAAAATGCCGTTGTGGAAGTTGATCATCCCCTCGTCGGCGTTTAAGGCGGTACTGTCTACGAATACAAGGTCGGTGGTTAACTGCTGAAACACCTCGCCAACATCACCCATGCGCAGGATCGTCTCGTCAAAGGACGTGATATAGCCCTTGATGACCCCGCGAAGCATATCGTCGGAGTAGAGGGCGTACACGCCGCCATCCTCGTAGACGTAGCGCAAAACGCCGCCTCTGGCGCTGTCGCGCACAAACAGATAGCGCAGGTTTTCCCGGATGTATTTGGCCAGCAGCGGGCGGCTTACGCCCACGCTCTCCGTCTTGGGGTCGTAGAAGATATAAGGCGGCATCGGCCTGGCGGCGGGATGGAACCGACCATCGCAGCCTAAAACCGCCTTTTGGATGGTGGCTTCCCGGTAGTCCTCGCGCTCCCATTTCTCCCGGTACAGCTTCGACTGCCGAAATAACCTGTCGATCTCCGCTTCGTTGCCGCCTGTGTAGAGCGCCAGCGTGTTGCAGAGCGCAAGATCGGCTTCGGATGAACTGCTATAACCGGAAATATCGCCGTGGTCATAGAGCGCGATGAACTTATCCCCGTTCTTTGCCTTTCTTGCGGCAGCGATGGGGTCGTAACCGCTTGACTTATGTGTTTTCTGCTTCTTGAACTTGGCTCTTTGCATATGCGTATCAAGAAACCACAGCACCGCGTCGGTGCAGTCTGCCACCCGTTTGTCCGAGATCACGTCACCGGTGAAGGTGAAAAAGCGGTTGGTCAGTCCGCCAAAGTAAATCTCCAGATGGTTATGCGGATTCTTGGCGTAATAGCGGCTGTCCAGCTTTCCGTCTTTTTGCGGGATTTTGGCCAGATCGCATTGGAAAAGCAGGTGCTGCCCCGTACCGCTGGGCGAGCGTTCCTCATACGTACTCACCCGCTCCCTGATCTCCACGGCAAGCGCATCGGCACTTTCCCTGTGGTCTTCATCAATACCGCCATAACCGGGCGGGATGACCAGCCCCACGCCGTCAAAGCTGTGTTTCTTGACAGCTTCCAGTGCTTTTTCATACGTAACCCAGCGACTTTTGTACTTGCCGTCTGTACCGATCTTCTTGCCGTCCGCTCCGTAGGGAACCTTGGTGCGGCGGCCTTTGGTGGTTTCGTAGCGCCAGCAAAGCCAGATGTTCATAGTTTTGAGGTGTTGCATAGCCGCCGCACCTCCTTTCCTTTAGTCCTCACAAAACATTGCTTCTTCCGTTTCGCCGCATTCTGTGCAAAGAAACCCGGCAAAGATGGAATCGCGGTCTGCCGCTTCGATTACTGCCCGGACAGCGTCACAGGCATCAACACGATTGGCTGTGCCGCATTTTGAGCATTCAATGGTCACATGCATGGCTCTTCCCCTCCCTTCGATGTGCTGTTTTTTGTCCATTTGATTCCCCCGACTTGATTTTGGGCAATAAAAAAACACCTCGCTATGAAGTGCTTTCTGGTGCTTTCTTGTCTTTTTCACGGGGATTCTGCCCGGCTCATATTTCGGGCTGCCGGTGATGGTCGTACCCTTCGCCGCAGCATAGGCCACCAAATCCACGATGCCGGTCTTGTCTCTGGCGGGAATGTCCCCAAACAACCGCTTGCGTTCTTTCATCAACATGTAGCGTTTATGTTTCCTGCTGGCATTGCCGGACATACGCTCACTCCTTCCGGTTGTGTCTTCATCTCTTTTGCCCTGTCGGTTTCACCAGCATTCTTGCTGATCAGGTTTCACGTACGTGGCCGACTCACCTTAAACGTGTGGCTATTTTATTGTCAAATACCTGGAGTTACGCCTGTTTGCTTTCCACGGCTTTTCTGATGGCTTGCCTGACAAGCTTTTTCTTCTCATCAGGCAATTCCCGCCTCAGCCATTTGAGAAAAGTCATTTCCGAGATGCCCATGGCTTCCGCGACTTCCCACTGCCTGACATTGGCGATTCTGAATTCGTCCCTTAAATCTTTGTTTCTCATGGATTCACCTCCTTGACCGAGATATGGCGTTTGTTATATAATCACTATATGCTAATTATAATTGATAACCTTGTTATCAGTCAATGAGATACGGCAGATATTGTTAACATATGGGAAAATTGATGAACGCATATTGATTGATAACATTATACAAAAAGGCAGGGTACTGTTATGGCGTTTACCATTGAGTTCGACGACAATCGGTTAATCGAGGAAATTTCTGATCCTTACCGGCGCATCCACGAAACACAGCCTCTGGGGATGTCCTTTACGGATTTTCTTTCCCTGGGGGAAAACTTGCGGCAATCAAGCCATATCTACCTGCGGCTGGCCGATTTAGATGAGCGGATTGACCATACCTCTTATACCTATGTGCGCATGAAGGAGTTCGTCGACCTGTGCATCAAAGACCCCTCGCTATATACCATGGAAAACTTCATGTTCTTTTTGCATTTGACGGGGTTGAGTGTCCCAGAGCACCATCTGCAGTACCGCTTTGACCCGGAGAAACCGGTAGAGGACCTGGTTAACCCCTACCTCCAGATATCTTCTTTTGAAGCAGCCGTCCGGGGATTTGCCAAGTCGGATAAAAGCAAACATGCCATCACAAGTGTTTATACCTGTGATGGCATTGAGGATGTTTGCATGGCTTCCCTGTATCATCTGTTGAAGCTTGGCCTTGCGATCAAAGTTTGTGGTAACTGTGGAAAATACTTTGTGCCTCTGCGGCGCTCGGACGCGCTGTATTGTGACCGCATCAGTCCTTTTAATGCGTCCAAAACCTGCAAAGAAGATGGTTCGCAAAGAGCCTTTGAAGAAAAGTTGAAAACAGACGAAGCTGAAAAATTAAGACGACAAATCTATCAGGCAAAGCAGATGCGGGTCAGGAGGAATCCTCATATTCCTTCCTATAAAGAAAACTTTGAGAGATGGAAAAAAGACGCTAATCAATGGAAAAAGGACATAAAAAAAGGCCGCAGAACCTCCGAAGAGTTCATCCAGTGGCTTGAGGACAACAGGAAATAAAATGTCCCACCCTGGTCCGCATTGTTAAGAGGCGTGGTGGGCTCTGTTGACATTATCATACAGCTAACCAGACGCTATGTCAACCAGCAATGCATGATCGTATATCTCGCCACAATATGTTTTTGCAGCAACCCATCCAACAACATCGTTTTTCTGGTACTACCTTTACAACCTTCTGCCTAGTTCTGATATGACCGGTTTTAACTATTGTTGCGGTAGCTATCATAGCCGTATCATTGCATTTTGATAGCTACGACAACCATATAATTTTCCATATTATGTTATGTTATAATCACTGAAAAGCCCGTGGTTACGAAGTTTATACATAGTGCAATCTACCAAAAATAGCCGGTATCACACGGCTTCACACTGGTTGAACTGATGGTTGTTGTTATTATCGGTATTTTGGTGTCGATTGCAATTCCTGTGTACAGTAATGTTACTAATGCTGCCAATAGAAGGGCTGTTTCTGCAAATTTGAGGACGATTGATGGTGCAGTTCAAACATTTCGCGCCACTACAGGAGCATTGCCAGCAGGCATAGCTGCTTTAGTTCCTGATTATTTAGCAGTAGCTCCGGCAGGGCCCGCGCCTTTACTGGCAGCCGCTTATACTTTAACTGCCGCTGGCAGGGCGCAAGTAACTCTTGCAGCGGGTCAATTTGGCTCAACAGTTGCCGCAGGCTCTTTCACCCTAGAAGGATTACCAGCTACCTGGTAACTTTGTTTCACGGAACAGACGTAGGGACAAGAGGACGTTTCTAGCGTTCAGCTAAAGAACACGTACCAAAAGGGGTCAGACCCCAATTGATTCCATAAGCCAGCCCTTTAACTTCAATGAGGGCTGGCTTTTTTGCGCCCAAGTATAGACCAAACTCAATAAAAATCAGAACGTAAGAAACAAACATGATAAAAATCGACCTAGCCCGCACCATTGCTGAAAGAATTAACATCCACACCAATGACGCAGAGGCCTTCCTAACTACCTTCACAGACATCGTCTCAGACAGCCTTGCCAGCGGTGAGCCTGTACGGCTCTCTGGGGGCGGCGTGATTGACGTCAGGTACGTCATTAGGAAGAGGACCTCCACTTAACTTTCATTTTAAGTACTTTCGGATAAAGGAAAAGAGCCGTCAGGCTCTATGTTTTGTGCTACTGGTGACCAGGCAAATACCTTTACTAATTAAAAAGCCTAATAGAAGTGGTAAAAACCACCATAGTGTTACTGCAAAGTGTGGAGCTAATGGATAGCTTCCTACTAGCCTAATCCAAACTTCTCCAATCAGATGCATCGGCGTAAAGGCAAAGATCGGAACATCTGGAGGAACAAAAAAACTTAAAAGAAATAAAATCAGTGAAAGTGGAAGCTGCCTCTGGTTTATATTTCAGTTTCAAACTCAGAAAAACGGTCAAACATAAAACCTACTACTGCACCATAAAAAATAAAAGTAAAAAGGGCAACGTAGTTGGTGTTTACCGAATTCTGCAAAAATTGTAAACCATTCATTGCAGGATATACTATCATAAAAACCACAAAACCCAAGGCAGAACTCATAGATATAGATTTAATGTATAGATAATCTCTTCCTGTCACCTTTAATAAAACTGCAATTAAGACTCCATTGAGCCCAGCCATAAAGATTGAGGCGATTAACCCGAAAATCTGTGCAGGTAAGGTAAATTGAGCCGGTGGATTAAAGAACACATTAGCCATATCTTTCCAATAGGTACTTGTTCGAAGCCCGGCAGTAATCAGTATAAGCAACAAAAGATTATGAATTATTCCCCCTAACGCCCCAAACACTAAACCGGCAACATAGAAATCTTTTATTTTGACTTTACTCATAGCTATCAACCCCTATTGGATAGTATTACTATTATTTAAACATTAAAACAAATCTATTCAGGTAAAAATATTAAACCTTCAAGGCGAAAAAAATAACACAAGCTTGGTCGCCTTGCTTCTCTATGGTATACAGGTAAACCGAATTTTATCAAATGTATTTTTTAACCTTAAAGATCGGCCTTTTGAGTATAGGCTGGTCTTTATCGTACCACAAAGTGATCTTGCCAGCGGTGAGCCTGTATAGATCGCTGAGGGCGGCACCTTCGACATCAGGCACGTTGCAGCACATGGAGCCAGGAACCCGAAGACTGGTGAACCTGTCCAAGTCCCTGCCAAACACAACCCCACCTACCGGGCAGGCAAGACACTGAAAGCCAAGGCTCGAAGTCTTATGCTGCTCCAAAAAGCCGGATGAAGAATAAGTATTATGTGGCGGTTTAGGCACACACAGCCCCAATTATAACTATCGCAGATTCCTGACTGCCTGACAACTACCCACATGGGTAGGATTGCGCAGAATCGTTGCAAACAAATGCAGTATCATAATTATCTATTACTGTGAGCCTAACCATTAAATATACCAATACAAATCTGGTAGGTTAATCGCACGTAATGCCGAATTACTGGATGGGGGCTAAGGACATGGTGTCCTCGCGGGCTGCAAACCCGCTGGCCGGTTCGTAAATTAGCCGAGGTCGGTTCGATTCCGACTAGCCCTCTCCAACCTAATTCAATATCTCTTTTGCTGCACAAATTAAGAGGCCATAACGAATCTCTGATTTGAAGTTCGTTACGGCCTTTTTATACGTGTATTCTCCCAGATTATTCCTCTAGATTTTTACAGCGGCTTTTAAGTTCTGCCAAGAACTCCTCACGATTCTCCGGAGAAATGAGCGTCGTTCCCGTAATATAGTTTTTACCATGCTGCCTTATCTCAATCCTTTTGGAGGACAGGGCCATGGATGCGAGCAGATTTCGTGACAGCTTTAATGACTTAATATTATCGTATCTGATCTTCTCTCTGAAAGGGCCGCTTTTGCAAAGCAGGTAATCTTCATGTAATTCATAGTAGGTGCCAAAGTAAATCCACGCTAAAAACAGTACAACCGGGATAACGCTAACAAATGTGAGTAAAAAGAATTCGCTCGGAACAATGAAAACCGAGCCAATCAGGATGCCAAATGACGGGAATATTATTATCTTAAACCATAAATCCTTTGCTGACGGATACCTCATTCGCGACCACTCCCAATACTATTGAGTTCTTTTACTACATTATACTACAGGGTGGATTGTACAGGATAGCAACTATTCACGGGCTTTTACCAGCGGTGAGCCTGTACGTTTCGCTGGGGCGTTCTGTAATGCGCCGAGGGGATTGGCCAATTTCCGAAGTTATGGTGGCTTGCGTTAGTCACTCGCCGAAAAAATGAAGTGAGCAAACAACTGATCCTCAATCTCAGCTAAGTGCAATTTTACTGAGCTCAATTTCGAGCCGAGTGAGATAGTCCCGCTTGTATTTTTTCCCCGTTTGACATTATAATAAAGTAAGGAATACATGGAATTCCAATCAAATGGAGGTGTCAAAATGGAATTAGCTAAAATTACGGGCAAAGGGCAAATCACACTGCCGATCAATATCCGCAGAGCATTAAACTTAAAAGACGGCGATAAGGTAGCGTTTATCGAAAAAGATGGTCAATATGTCCTTGCCAACCCGGTTTCCCTTGCCATCCGTGATGTCCAAAAAGGCTTTGAAGGCGAAGCGGAGCGTCTTGGCTTGAAGGATATAGACGATGTTGTGGGATTGGTGAAAGAGATATGCAGAAGCAAGGAAAATAAGTAAATGCGTATAATGCTTGACACCAATGTCCTAATCTCCGTATTCATATTTAAAAGCATGAGCCTTGAACAGTTGCTGAACACCATTTGCCTGCGGCACACCTTGGTATTAAGTTCATATGTCATAGGTGAACTGTACGAGGTTATAGAAAGAAAATTCCCCGGAAAGACCGAATTGTTGGACGTTTTCCTCTCACGAATCCCTTATGAGTTGGAACACACGCCCCATAATATCCCTGATCATAATCTGTTTACCATCCGTGACAATCAAGATGAAAAAGTGCTTTACTCTGCCATTACCGCCGATGTGGAAATATTAATAACAGGCGATAAGGATTTCATGGATGTAGATATTGAAAAGCCGGTAATTTTAACTCCCGCCCAATTTTTAGAAAGATATTGAGTCTAAAGTAAAAGCTAAGGGTATGAGAATATCAGTCTTTAAGCCATCCTTTTAGCCCAGCCTGCCTGTTACACAAAGATAACAAGCACAGGAGGGGCTAACTGTAGTATATTAAAAGCAAAAAGCCGCCAACCCCCTGTTTGCAAGGGGAGTGGATAGGCGGCTTTCATCGTCATTGTGCAAATGTCAAGTAAATAGGGCAGAGAAAACTGTAAATTTATCTAGTGCGAGTGCTAGGCGCTGAAGCGCCTAAATTGTGCTGAGGAGTGGCAACAGAAATCTCTAATTAGAATCCCGTACCACACCATTTGCTATAATATAGGGCTTTCTGCTGCTGGGGCAACGTAGACCTATCGTTTCAACGAATGGCCCTTTGCCATCTCTTGACTCCATCAGCTGTTCAAGGGTTGTTGGGAAGGCACCGAAAGCTTCCCTGTAACTGTCAACACCGGCCTGCAGATAGTCAATGTTTTCCTGGCAAACATTGCCGGATGGTACATCTGCCGAAATAGATGGAGCACTATTCCAGCTATAGACAACAGCTACTATGACAATAATAAAAACAACTATACCCACTGTTGTGGAAGGAAAACTGCCGCCCTGCTTATGTGTACGCTTGTCTGAGGTAGCCGGTTTCTTGCCGTTTTGTTTATTACTCGCTTTTTTCCCCATGCTTTGTCTTTCTCCCTTCCTGTTCTGCAAATCACAATGCCATTATACTTCTCACAAACGGCAACGTCAACACTACCGCACGTAGCGCATCACTTTGATACAGCTGATTCTCTCAGAAATAAAAACGCGGGGCAAGGAGATGTTTTCCCCGCCCCGCGTTTTCATAAACCCACGCCTCTGACCATCCGGGCAGTTACTCCATCAAAAACTCTTCAACTTCATCCCTATATCCGTACTTCTGAAAGAACTCAATCAAGGCCACTTCAAACATTTCCCTCTGGCTGATATTTCGCTCCATGCTGAAACGGCGGGCAAGTTCATCGAGCACATTTGCCATGCGCATCGCTTTTGACCCGTACATCCCCTGAACCTGATATCGCGGTATGCTCTTTGACTCTGATGCGGCTGGCTGGCATTCCGCGCTTTGCAGTCTCTTCAGGAGCGGCAAAATATTCTTGAGCGCTTCATCCACACAAGGCTCTGCCTGTTCGATGGTTTCGTTTGGCTGCAGAGCAACTGCTGGCGTAGTCGAGGACCCTTTGACGTAGTTACGCTCTGTGGAATCCCATTCGTACCCTTTTCTCCCCATATAACCGGCCAGCTCGGTATGTGTCTCAAAGCCAACCTGCTTGGCAATATCTTTAGCATCCGCACCGTCCTGTGCAAAGTGTGATATGACAAGAGATGCTTTTGATGTGCCATGCAGCGGCAGGACATTGTTGTTAAGCTTTGCAGAATACCGCTCTGCTGCAGGCACAAACATTTTCTGCCTGGAGTCCCAGGAGAAGTTGCGTCTCCTCATGTAGTTATCCAAGGACATGGGGTTTTTGTAACCCAGCTTCTCTGCAATCTCTGTCCGCTCTACCCCCTCTTCAAGCATCCGTAATATTTCATCCACCTGCCTGTCAAAGACAGGTTCTTTGCAATCCACTAATGCCACAGCGGTGGCCCCCTTTCATCTGTTAAAGTGTATTGACCGCATCAGATAACGCTTCCATGTTCGTATGGGTGTAGATGGAAGTAACCGCCAGGCTCTCGTGGCCCAGCAGCTTTTGGATTTCCACCAGGCCCACATTCTTTTGCACCAGGGCTGAAGCAAACGAGTGCCGGAGGATGTGGCAGGATACCGGCTTTTTTATCCCCAGTTTCCTGGCTGTATTCCTGATGGTGCCGTTGACGTAGGTATAGGAAATGGTTCCGGTTTTCCTTGTGGCAAAAAAGAAATTAGAGCCATAGGCGTCGCGCCAGTTTTCCTTATAATCCAGGAGCAAGTCGTATAACGTGCTGTTGATGGGAACAAGACGGTCCTTGCGCCCTTTGCCCTGGCGCACATGGATGGTTCGCTTCTCAAAGTCCACATCATCCAGTGTGAGGTGTAAGCATTCGGAGATGCGCAGGCCCGTGTTAAAGAGGAAAATCACCATCAGCCTGATGAGCGGACTTTGGATTGCTTCTGCGATGGTTTCCACCTCTTGTGGGGTCAGGTAGTTGCGTTCAGTTTTTGGCATCCGCATAAAATCCATGGACGCTGCGATGTTTTTCTCGGTTAGTCCTTTCTTGCAGGCAAAAGCATACAGGGCGCGGAGTGTGTAAAAATAGTTGCTGCGGGTATTGGGTGAATGCCCCTTAACCTCTTTTGCATAGCGCATAAACGCCTCCAAATCATCCTGGGTCACATCTTCAATGTACACCGGGCCGTTTTTGCGCTCTTCCAGGAATTTTCGGATATAACCCAGGTCCCTCGTATATACCTCAATGGTCCTTGGGCTTCGGTTGCAGCCGCAGGGCTTTCCAGCTCTTCTGCGATGTATTTTTTAATCTACTGTAAATCCTTAAGGGCTAGAGGGTTAATTCTGATATTAGGCATCAATTAAATCTCCAGGCTTTTTCTAACTTGCTCAACAGAAAGCCATTCATCACCGTTTTTCACAGCTTTTTCGGCATCCATGAGCTCGGATAAAAGCTTGATGGTGGCTTGGGTTTTCTCGTACTCCTTAATATCCAGAATTGCAAATTTTCCCCTGCCATTCTTGGTTAAAAACACAGGCTCGCCCACTGTAACGCCTTTAAGCACTTCGTTATAGTTTCTTAGATCCGAAACAGGTTTAATATTTGGCATAATATCAACTCCTTCCCGTTGATATTATTATATGCTTATTTTACTTAAAATTCAATGACGTATATTACAGCAGTTTTGGCTGTGGGGAAAACAATCGCCAATGCTACCAACTGCTTGTGCTTGTCCTTCACAACCAACAACTGCTTATGGTTGGGATGCAACTACAGGGTAAGCATCATGCACATCAACTGTTGGTGGAGCGCATACTCTCCCCTAATGTCTTGCAACTTCCAAAGAGGGATATGGAAAAACATATTCCTCTTTTTTCATGCACGGCCATGGCGTCATGACCTTCCCAGACGGCCACACCCACGAGGGCAACTGGGATGCCGACGAGTTCCTGGGAGCAGTACAATCACACAAACGTACGCTTTTACGTGCCCTGGCGGGGCATAAGGCCATGAAAAACAAATATCGCTTTAATTTTGCCAATCTATTGCCACAGCCATAAATTCTGCTAATACATCTGGATAATCTGACACCGAGCCGGCTTTAACCCTGAGTTCTGCTTCGAGCCATTGGTAATCCCTGTATATGCCCATAACCTGACTTGGTCCTTTATCTTCCTGAAACTTGGTAAACGCACCGGAATCGCGTCCGTGTGTCCTTATGAACGTGTATGCATTACCGGGGGATAGCCATTCTTCCGTAATGACTGGTAACACAGCGGCATCATTGTAACTACCTCTGACAAACATCAGGGAGTCGAAATCACTAGAAGTGGCTGCCATACCATAACCAACTTCAATTTCATAAGCTAGGCTTGGATCTTTTGGTGTAACCACTGCATTAATATATTTGACTCCGTCGTGACCGCCCGTTCCTTCGTATCCTGGTGGGATAATTACTTTAAATCCCTGTAATTCAATTACGCTGTTATTATTCTCTTCTTTATCACTTCCATTTTGAACTTCATCAGCAACGCTTTTATTATCCGTTTGCTTTTCCCCAGGATTAGGCGCTGTATCTGTTTGGCTACAACCAAATAAACTAAAACTAAGCAAAAGAAATACACCGAGCAAAATAAGTTTTTTCAACATCCGCTGCCCTCGGCAAGAAAGGTTTCAATCATATCCACCACATGTTTTGATGATACCGTCTCAAGCAAAACCATTTCCCCTTCCCTGTCCAGATAGAGGTTGTCATGCAGGCCTGCCTGCAGGCAAAGCATGGCTGACCGCGCTATTTTTCCTTCCTGGTCATGGGTACATACTTCCAAGCGCAGAACCTGAGCCGATAATAAAAAGTTATTGGCAAATGACATCCCGTCGCCTTCCAGCCCATATCCTTTGTCTTTTTGCACCGCAACCTGAAGTTTAATCAGTTTATCCAGGTTTTCTTTTACTAAATCTTCTGTTGGAAAACCTTCAAGTCCCGTGAACGCTTTGATGGTTGCTACCAGCCATTGGCCGTCCCGCGGTGTTGCTTCTATAGCATCCAGTACCTGGGCGGGGCTGTAATACTGATGAACTGCAGGCCTCATGGCAACCCGATCAGTTAGGCTCTGCCGTCGGTGTAGGTCGACCATAGCGGCAAAGACAAGCGCCGCTTTAGGTTCTAGTCTCACATTCAGCCCGCTCGAAACCAGACTGCTGTAGCCCCAATACTCGTAAAAACCATGGATAATCTGCTCCAGCGGTGCCGGATCCCGCACCAACAGATTATCTCCGTTGGATGTGAAACTCACGGCTTCCGCCTGCGGCCCACAAAAGTAGATTAAATGCTCCATCATAGACGGACCGGTCATCAGACGCAGGCGTACCATGCGGGAGGGCCGCTTCAATTTCTCAATGGTCACTGCCACTTTCCTTTTTAAGCGACCCTTTTCTTCACATAGCTGCGCTGCTTTTAGCTTCTCCCAGGCTGCTTCATCCACTTCAGTGGCAGCTTCCCACCTCCGCCAAGGAGAAAGGGTCCCGCTCCCAGTTCCCGCCAAGTGAGCTAAAAACGGCAACAAATCGGTTGCCAGTAAAAATTCCGTTCTTGCCACGTTTTATTCCTCCTTCGAATACTGCATTATTATGCCGAAATATTAAAATATTCCGCACCCAGTTTATAGATGTCCACAGCCAACCCTTCGCCTTTTGCTGTGTTTTTTGCTCCGTCTTTAACCACTTTCCGCACTTCTTCCCGCAATAATTCTTCTTTCCATTCATCAAAAGGCAAAACGTCGTTTAGAGCCTTTAGCGGGTCCTCCCCCATATTCCGCTCCTGCAATACTTTCCATTGATGCTGTGCCATTACTTCGTCATCCACAACGTCACTTTCGGGAATAAAGTGGTCAAACGCCGTTTCCACAGTTGCTTCCACCGTACCGCTTACGGCACCGGAGCCGGCACCGCTTATCACGTCCGCCAGATCTCCACCTTTTTTCAACGCATCATACCCGCCCTTAACAGCACCTTCGCCCACAGTATAAACAAACTTTTTCCCGCCGCTCAGCGAGTCCTTAGCCACACCGCTGGCACCATCCGCGGCCCCTTCCAGAAATCCAAGAGCAGTGGCTCCCAGCACATCGTCTCCTTTGTTATACGCTTCTTTCCCTGCGCTGTAGCCGCTTTGCACTCCTTTTTTCGTCACAGTGTAAACAGCTTTAGCCGATTTTGTTTTTAACTTATCGCCAATTTCGTTATCTATAACCTGTGCACCTGCCTCTACCATGGCTTCCGTCCAGTTGCCCGATGCATACCCTTCGCCTACCCCTCCACCAATAGCGGAGGCGGCTTTGTACAGCCTCTGTATCGCTTTGCCCTTAGGACCGGTCACTTTGGCCAACCCGTCAATGGCCAAATCAGCACCGCTTTTCACATACTCCACACTTGTGGTGGCCACGTTCCAGCGCCAAGCCACCGTCTGGGCCTGCACAAGCTCAGCCCTGTGTTTCTCCTGGCCAATGCCTAGTCCGCCGCCCACAGTCTTTTGCAGTTCCTCAAATTTTTCCTTGTCAATTTTCCCAGCACTACGGGTGGCATCCACAAACTTTTGCAAATCATCCACTATTCTATCTTGACCGGCGCCCACATTTACTCGGCCCGCTTTAATCCGCCCCGCCAGCGCTTCGAGCCTCTCAGCCGTCTCAAGCGCTTCCTTCTGCTTACTAAAAAAGTCCACCATTTCCGGCGTCAACTCACTACTTGCCTTCTCCCAGTCCGCTCTGTGCGCTTCTTTGTAATCTTCATTAACTGCCTGCTGTTCTTTCCAGTCTTTTTCAATCCAGGCCTGATTGCCCACCCAGACCCGCTTGTCGCCGTTGGGATCAATAAAAGCTTCACCTTCGCCCAACGTACGCACCGGCACCAGCCGTCCGTTCTCCGCCTTGTATTCCACACCATTATGAAATGTATACGTCATCCCTTCCACATACGAACTGCCCTCAGGAATCTCAATACCACTAATAGCTTCCTGTTTCACAGGCTGCGGCAACAGTTCCGGTCTGTTCGCGAAAATATTTAACAACCCGGATATCACCAGGATAGCAGAGGCCGCCGCTGCCGATGCGGCTGCCGACCCTTCACCCACCGGACTGCTCTCCGCCAGTTCCTTCACCAATGCATCCAGTACCCCAACAATCCCCGACAGAACCGGCATACCTTCCAAACCCAGATTATTTTTAAACTCCTCCCACACTCCCGGCAGTTGAGAGTTGGCAATAGCAAACGCTCCTTCCACCGCCATAATGTTTTCATCGGGAGGAATCACATACCCATGATTTACCCATTCTTCAATATCTTCCATAATCCCAAATCCAATTAAAACGGCGGCACCATCCCGTTCTTCGCCACTCAACCCTTCCAGCTGCCCCGAATTAAGTATCCCCTGGTGGGCCAAACTGCCGTACTGATCACCGCCACCCGCCAGATAAATGACCATATACCCCTTAGCTTGGGTACCGGGACTTCTAGTACTGCTTACCACCCTGTGACCGTATTCAATCGCCGTCGCAAAATCACCCCGGGCAAACGCATCCTTTGCCATCAGGTAGTACGCATGAGCACCATCTTTCTCCGCCAGGAATGGATTGCTTTGTGCCCCCATCGTCACCGGCAAAACGCTTACGACCATAAAAAACAAAACGCCGCTAACAACAGCAATAGTTTTTCGCTTAACGGTTCCTGCCTTGGTGGAAAGTACAAACTGCTGTGCAATAACCATCCCAAGGGAAAAGAACATAAACGCCGTACCAATACCTGCCGAAGCCGTACCCAACATTTTGACCGTCCCTTGTGTTGCAATCAAAACCACGGTCCAGATGAAAAGGTACAACCGGGAACGCCGCCCAAATACCCCGTTCTCCTTTACGAATACTGTTGTAAACGCACCGAAAAGCAAGCCCACCAGCACTCCCGCCAACAACAAATACACAAAAACAGGCGACATGGGCGCCTTCTTAAAAATAACACAATAGACCACAATCGTTAATAAAATCGGTCCCACCGCCAGCAAACCGGATATCCGCCGCAGCGCAAACTCTTTCCTCAGGGAAAAGAAATGAAAAACAGAGAATACAGCTGTTAAAACCAGCAATACCACATTCAGCGTACTACCAAACAAACTCATACATATGCCTCCCCGCAATTTATCCACACAGCTTTCAAGGCTCTTCCTCTATTTTGTTAAATTAATTTTTTTCCCTGCCACATACTACCCCACCTTCCGGGCGGGCATAACTGAAAGAGAAGGCTGCTTACTTCACAGAAGCCGACAGGAAGCTTGAAATACGTATACGTAGCAGAGTCGCCAACCCCAAACAAAGGCTCACACAGTCCCAAGTTTAATTATTGTAGATGTGACCCAGCTTGACAACTACCCCAAAGGGTAGGATTGTGGCAAAGGTACCGGCAGGATAAAAAGCCGCAATGAGCATGCCTCCTTTCAGCACAAAACTATCCCGATATTCAGATAGCGCTATTCTTTCCAATAGCCGCTCCAACATATAGTTTCTCATTAAAATTTGGGCATTGATTCCTTTTTCTTTGGCCATGTTCCTAATTAAATCTTTTAACTGGCGTGAATTTTTCATAGGATGATCTCCACATAGTTTCTCAAAATATTTTGAACATCTAATTCTTTAGCATATCTCATCATTAATGGGATATTTTTATCTTTACTGCCCAGGTATCTTTTAATAGCTTCGTTTAAAATGGCAGGGTCCATGTTGTTACGGTTTCTTACAATGTCACAGAGGGTTCTTTCTTTATCATAGGCTTTGATGGGCCTTCCGAACATAGTCTTTAAATCCGACACACCCATTTGGTGAAGTGTTTTTTTAACCGTATGGATTTTTATCCCTTCTGCTTTTAAATGAGAGGCATTATATCCAAAGGGGACTGTAACAGACCATGCGATAGGATCTCTATCGGATAAATCATGCAAAAACAAGGCCGTTTCGTGAGAAAAAATTGCCCGTTGATTTCTGGCTTGAATACTATACATTGCGTCATCAAATGCATCTGGCGCTAGGTACACACCTCGAGACACTCTCTCAAGCTTATTCTCTCTCATTAAGATCGTCAAATAATGCCTTGGAATTCCTGCGCTTTCAAGGTCTTGTGTTAAGATCAGGCCATTATTACAGTCAATTAATTTTTCAAGCTTTTCCCGATAATTCATTAAACCAACTCCTTGTTTTGCGTTTACGCTATAATTATAAACAATTTTAGCGCATTTGTAAAGAATTGACTTTGAACTACATTAGGGCTGTTGGTTTTGGTTTCTGCCACAGGTATCAAATCCTCCCGTTTGCCATAAGAAAAAGAGCCCCAGCTAGGCTCTTTGATGAATAAAATGTCGCATTTATTTCCCTCTGAGGCCTTTATAGTTGTGTAGCGGTCACAGTGAATTTGTGTGAAAAGAATTTATCCATTATCCTTTTCACCCGCCGTTCTATAGGCTCCGTAGCCTTCCAAGTTAGCCATAAGTGTTTTTCGGGTGTCTTTGTACTGGCTGCCCCATTCATCCCTAGCCGGATGAGCCAGGTTCGCAGGGCGTACTTGGGGTTATCATCCTGGGCCTGTTTAAAAGATGCCCGCATAATCGGCGATCAAGGGAGCCAGGTCTTTAAAGGCGTTCGTTTTAGTCGGTTCAAGTTCTATGCCCATGAGTTGCATAGCTGTTTCGGTGATTTTCCTAAGCTCTTCCATATCGCTTACTTTTCTTCCTAACAAGGCTCTCAATATTAGCGGCCCCTTTCTTTTTGGCCCTTGCTCAACGCTAATGGTCTGATAGACTGTTATTAATACCGCAATTCACACGCCGAATAATTCGAAAACATCTTTATCGTCAAGAACACGACTGCTCTTATTATCTGCATTTTCAAGCAGGCTCTGCATTTTTTGCTCAATTGTTTTCTTCAATAATACTTCAAAATCAATATTGCGTAGTTTGAAAAACAATGTTGGGTCTTCGTCGAACCTTGCGCCAATACTATACAGCGCAGCGGTAACGTGCTTGCACATTCCCGCCCAATCTAAACAACTGCAGCTAAATTTTATTTCCTGAGCGGTGGGGAACAAGCCCTCACCCCTTAAGGTGAAAATCTCCACTAATTCTTTGGGAAATTTACCTTCCACAAGCTCTGCCAAGCTGTCAATTTTATGATTGCATAGACTCAGAATACTCTCCCATTTTTCATGGGAAAGGGGCAATATGTTAATCTCAATTTCATATGGCTTTCTCCCACTACCCTGTACTAGTGCTCTTACAACAGCAGTTTCAATTTTTAAATCAAGCACAGCACCATGCCTTACATAGCTACGCCCACGCGATATTCTATTCGTATAGTCGGCATAGATTTCAAGGTTCTTGTTCCAGGCCTTGCCCCACCAAGTAGTAGCAATGGGGTTACCTACTATCAGAACCGGTTGTAAATCAGGGTTTTTCTTTTTTAACTTTTCAAGTTGCTTTTTAGCCTTCGCCTTCTTTTGTGCAGCAGATACATACTCAGGATAATAGTCATAACGCCCCATTAGTTTTCACCTGCCTGTACCAATGTAAATAATTCCATTAATTGCTTGTTGTCAAACTCTGTGATCCATCCCTCACCGGATGATGCGATGATGTCATCTGCGAGCTTACTTTTTTCCTCAATCATCATATCTACTTTTTCTTCAATAGTGCCGGATGTGATCATCTTGTGCACCATCACATTTTTTTGCTGTCCGATCCGGAAAGCACGGTCAGTTGCCTGATTTTCAACAGCAGGGTTCCACCATCGGTCAAAATGGATAACGTGATTTGCAGCTGTTAAATTAAGGCCCACGCCACCGGCCTTTAACGATAGCACCATAAAAGGGACATATTCCTCACCGCAAAACTTGTCTACAAGTGCGGGACGCTTTTTAACAGGTATTCCGCCGTGCAAAATAAGCCCTTTGCGATTAAATATGGTTTCAAGAAAGTCTGAAATTGGTCCAGTCATCTCCTTAAACTGGGTAAAAACAAGCACGCGCTCTCTTTTTTGATAGATGGTTTCGCATATATCATATAATCTGGCGAATTTCCCACTATGCTCATGTTTAAATGTGTTTTGTCCCAGAAACTGGTCTGGGTGATTGCATATTTGTTTAAACTTCATAATGCTGGCCAAAACCAACCCCTTGCGCTCAATCCCTTCAGACGTTTCTAATTTACGCTCTAATTCCTTAACCAATCCGTTATATAACACAACCTGCTTTTTAGTAAGGGTTGTGTATGCTTTCACCTCTATTTTATCGGGCAGGTCATCAATGACTGTTTTATCAGTTTTTAGTCGCCGTAAAATAAATGGATTTACTACGGCACGAAGCTTTGCATAGTCCCCATGACCTTCCTTTAATCTTTTAGTAAACCCTGTAAATTCCTTTGCTGTCCCCAGTAATCCAGCGTTTAAAAAATCAAATAACGACCATAAATCTGACAAGCTATTTTCAATTGGTGTACCTGTCATTGCTATTTTAGAGCTTGCCTGCAACTGCTTTACCGCCTTTGTTTGCTTAGTTCCCGGGTTTTTTATCGCTTGTGCTTCATCTAATATAACCAGATCCCATTTCACGGTCTTTAGCTCCTCAAGCCTCACTGCCATGCCGTAGGTGGTTATAAATAAATGTGTACCCTCTGTATTTTGCAAATCAAGCTTTTCTTTCTTGCTGTAGATCAGTTTATACTTTAGCATTGGCGCAAATTTTTCTATTTCTTTTTGCCAGTTGCCCATTAAAGAGGCTGGAATTATTAGCAGTGACTTGCCACTTGTATTAACTCTGAGATGCTCAAGCAGTGCAATAACCTGAACAGTTTTTCCAAGGCCCATATCGTCAGCAAGACAAGCCCCAAAGCCTAAATTTTTCATATAAGTTAGCCAATCAAATCCCTTTTGCTGGTAAGCACGCAGGGTTGCCATAAAGTCATCGCTTAGTGCCATGTTTTCAAGTAACGAGGGGTTTGTAAGCTTTAATGTAATGCTATTTAGCCACTCACCATTAGATACCTCAAGGTTAACATCATCTTCCTTAACGCCAATAAGTTCGGCAGCATTTAGTTGCATACGCATAGCCTCTGCAATAGTGTATGCACCGCTTTCCGCCAGCTCTTTTGCCTTTTCATAAGCCTCTAATGTGGATTGTAATTTCTCGTGGTCGACCTCAACCCACTTGCCTTTTATAAATGACAAGCCCCCCGTTTGGGCAAATATTGACCTAAATTCTTCCTCTGAAATTTTATCATCACCAAAATAAAGCTCTGCATTAAAATTAAGGAGTGCCTCCATCCCCACCTTTGAGGGTGCTTGCTCGCCGACCTTGACAGCAAGCTTCAAGGAGTTACTCTTTTTCTTCCACCAATCGGGCATACGACAAAGAATACCGCATTCCTCATATAGTGGGATCTCTTTAAGAAATGTATAGGCCTCTTTACTTGTGAATTTTAGCGGACTAAACAGCTCCCCACTTTCCACAAGCTCAGAGATAAAATCGCTTTTTTGGGCCGCCTTGCTTACAGTTGAAAGTAGCTTTAGCAGCATATCATTTTGATTTTGATATTCAAGCAAAGCATTTTTAAGTGGCGTATGTGTTGCCTTTTTTTCTCCCAAGTCCCCCGTGCTATAGGTTGCCAAAAATGCAAAGGGGTGTTCATCCGACTTATTTTCAACTAAATGGAAAAACACTCGCCCAACAACACTTATCTTTGAATTATGCTCCAGCAGAAATTCTGCAACAGTACCAGAATAGGTTATTATTTCAGCTGCAAAAACCTCTAACAGGTGATGATAAACATTTTCTATCCAATTAACATTTATAAATTCAAGCCCAACAACAAAAGGCACACTATGTAAAATGTCCATTATTTCATCATTGGTTGGTGTTAAAACTGTATTTTCACGGGTAAATTCCAGATCAGCCGTTTTTGATAAGCTTTCTATGAATTTGGAAGCTATGTTATGCAAAAACGACATTGATACGGACATTTTTTTTACATCATCAGCAAAGCCAAAATAAAACAGCATTTTATAAGGGTTATCTAAATATTTTTTATACAGGTCATCTTCAAACCCTGAATATTCATCCGTCTTGTTTTGAGTTATCTCAAAATCAAGCGTAAACCCTTGTTCAAAAAAACAAGCGATTAGTTCTTTGTTGGTAGTATTAATTCCCATGTTTCTTCCACCTTTAAAAATATTTTAAGACCCGTTTTACAAACTGAACCCAAAATCATCGGCAAATGCAATATCCATTACAACACAATAAAACCTCAGCCTAAAGATTCTCTTACTTGGGTTAAAATCCTTTTTGTCTGCAATTTAAATGCACTCAGCACTATGTCCAAAGCCGCTTGCTTGATTTATAGTTCCGGTAAAATATTCAATGCAAAAAGCCCCGTCAAATCACCGTTTTTCACGGCTTTTTCAGCCTCGATGAGCTTGTTTCTAAAATATTTAAAATGGCATTAATAGCATAAAGCGGAAGGTTGGTTAGCCACTCCTCTTTTCTATAATCGGACATTGATGTGCGAATTGCATACTTTGGCTCGTACCTTAAGCAGTAGCTTTTCAAGCTTTTAGCCTGAAGGTTTTCAGCGGCCTTGACCTCAAGGGGAATAATATAAGGCCCACTTTGGAAAACAAAATCAATCTCACCGTTTGACTTTTCAGCAGTCCAGTAAAAAGGTGTTATGCCCTTATTCGTTATTAACTGCTGCAAAACATATTGCTCTGTTAAGGCTCCTTTGAACTCTTCAAAAACTCTGTTACCCCCTAACAGTGATTTTATATCGAGTCCGCTCATAGCGGATAGTAAGCCTACATCTAAAACAAATAATTTAAAGGCATTGAAATCTTGATACGCCATAAGCGGCATATCAGGCTTTGTTATTCTGCCTACTTTATAAATTAACCCGCAGTCAAGAAGCCATTGCATTGCAAGCTCATACTCCCTTGCTCTTGCCCCTTGCCTTATAAGTCCATATACAAATTTTCTATTTTCCTTCGCCAGCTGCGCTGGGATTGATGTCCAGAGCATCCGTATTCTTGGCACTGCTTCATTTGGAGCGTGCTTAGAAAAATCCTGCTCATAGGCCATAAGTAAACGGTTCTGCACAATTTCTACTCTGCTGCGTGACAATCCAGGCAGGTGTGAATGAAAGTCACCCGCTTTATTTTAGATAAGCGGGTGACTTTCATTAATAATATGCATGGTTCGCTAACTTAAGCGTTGACAACCTTTTCAGATCGGGGGCTGATTGATTACCAGTGCTTTGCGCATTATATCTAACGCAGGCTTTTGATTCGTAAAGATTGTAAAAGCTCTTGCGCCTTGGTGAAGCAGCATGCTTAGGCCGTCAAGGCCTGGGTTGTTTAGCTCTTTGGCGTAGTGGAGGAAGTCTGAGGGCATATTTCCGTAGCGGAGGTCGTAAAACAGGGCACCGGTGGTTGAGCTTAAATCTACGAGCCACTCTCCCTCCTTTTTAAACGGAACGGAGAGGGTGTTAATTACAAGATTGGCACCTGTTATGGCAGTTTTGTAATCATCTTGGAGGGAGAATACGGTTACTTTTGGCAGTAATGAAGATATCTGTTGGGCTTTTTCCAGGGTTCTGTTTAAGATGATTATTTCTGCGGCGTTTTCATGGGCTAGTTGGGCGGCGATAGCACGGGCTGAGCCGCCTGCACCGAGGATGATAGCTTTAATTCCGCGGGGGTTCAGGTTGACTTCATTTAGTGAGTCGATGAAGCCGGGTCCGTCGGTGTTATGGCCGATGAGTTCGTTATTGACGTTGAGAATGGTATTGACAGCGCCACAGCGTACCGCTGATTCGTCTAAATGATTCAGGTGGGGTATAACCTTCTCTTTGTGAGGGACGGTTATATTGACCCCTGTCAGGTTTAAAGCGCGGATGGCTGAAATGGCGGTTGGGAGGTTTTGGGGGGTGACGTGGAAGGGGATATAGGTGTAGGGCAGCTTCTGGTAGGAGAAGGCGGCGTTGTGCATGGCGGGGGAAAGTGAATGGATGACTGGGTCACCGAAGAGTCCGATGATTTTAGTGTGGCTGGAAATATTCATGGTTTTCACCTCTGAGGGAATTTCGCTGTTTTGGGGGAAAATTCCTGTTAATAAAAAAATAAGCCACGGCTTATTTTTTTTGCTCAATAATGAATTTGAATTCTCCTGTTTGTTTGTTTACTACTACATCCTGAAGACGGATGTCAGGATGGTTATTTTGTTTTTCTTGCTGCCAGGCATCTTTCATTTTCTGCAGCAGGTCTTCCATCGGGAAACCACCTCTGTTCGGTAGTTTCCCCGTGAAATTTTTCTCTATACTATCTTCACATTGTCTACATCGGTTCTCCATTTTTATTGTGTATGATAAGTGTGTAAGAAAAGTTTGGGAAGATAAGGAGGTGACACAATGCGTAAAGGATTAGTAACAGCGTTAGTACTGGGGCTGATACTGACTGTTGCGGTACCTGTTCTGGCCGGAGAAGCTACGGCAGGGAGGTTTGCCCGGGATGGCGGTATGGGAATTGGCCAGGGAGTGACGCGCGCTTACATTGGTGAACTATTGAAGCTGGATGAGGAAGCGTTGCGCGCGGCTCGTCGTGAAGGCAACTCCATGATTCAGATTGCAGAGTCTCAGGGTCTTGGTGCGGACGAGTTTGTTGGCAAAGTGGTTGAATTCCGTAAAGAGCAAATAAATGCTCTGGTTGCGGAAGGTACAATTACTGCGGAGCAAGCAGAGCAGTGTGCTGAGACGATGGAAACACGAATTCAGGCCAACCTGGAACGTGTCCCGGAAGGTCAGGGCAAAATGATGCAGAACCTTCAGATGCAGCAAAACAAACAAATGCGGGTAAACAGCAAAAACCGATAAGAAAGTCGAAAGCACCTGGTCGCTCAGGTGCTTTTTTCTGTTAAATTAGCATTAGTAACCGCTTCGTTAATAAGCATAATCAGCTCAAGGAGGCTGCAAAACGGCATAGTCTGTTTTTTATCCAGAGACTGGACTGTACCCTGCCATGTTGTGTTTTGGCGGTAGAGTATCCTTACAAAAAATGTACTTCCGCCTGACTGTGGTTTTTCTTCCTGATCCTGTTCCGTCCCGCTTGGCATATTAATAAAAGCATTCTCATCCCAGCTGCGCAATTGGGTGTCAGGTTGTGGGTAACCGAGAATCTCAAGTTTGTGATGAATTTGAGTTAACAATTCCAAAAAGCTTTTGTAATGATAGGTCTGCCCTGACTCTACGTGTTCAGCCTTGCCCTGCCAAGTGGCGTTATTTACTGAGGTTACACGAATGATAAAGTCGGCAGACTTACTTTTTTTGAAACTTTTAATATTTATCGTGTAACCCCTCCCAGCATTTTTTATTTTATTATAACATCGCAGAGATATAAAAATATAGATAATTTTAAATTATTTAAGATTATATTTGTTTTTTTGGCGAAACTTGGCGATAGCTTCACTTCACTTGTGAAATGTTAAAACAGTAAATATTACTGTGTAAAAAAAAGTCCCACCGTTGCCTGAGCGGACACGGAGGGACTCTATGGCTTTGTATTTTTGCTTTTACCACGAAGCGAAACGGGGGTTGACATTATGGTTTGAAACTTTGCTTCTTTCTGCCGAGGAGGATGCCTGCAAGTAACAGCAGGGCTCCGTAAAAGTAATACGGCGATAACCCTCCGGTCCGCGGCAATATGTCGCCGAGGGCGGGACTTTCAGGAGATATCATTATCTCTTCTTCATGGTAATTGCCGAAGAGTACTGTTTGATTTTCACCTTCAGCTAATTGCACAGTTACCTCGTGAGCAGTGGTAGCTACCCATCCGTCCTCTTCCCTGAGTTCTTCCCGGACTGTATACGCACCGGGTTCCAACTCTATGGTAACGGGGGTGACAAATTCCTGCCCGTCGATGAAGACTTGCCAATCTACTATCTCCCGCTCGCCTTCGTCCCAGATGCCGTTACCGTTCAGGTCAAAGTATTTGCGCACCGTCAGTGTGGTCTTCTCCGTATCTGTTGATCTCTGCCGGTTGCCGAAAAGAACTGTTCGTGAACCTGTAGCCGGCATTGTGATAGGCACAGAAGTATCGGTGGTAGATTCCCATCCATCCCGGTTCTCCTCCACAACCTGGTACTCCCCGGGAGTAAGATCATACAGGAAAACAGGCGTGGTATACTGCTTGCCGTCTATAGTGACTGGCCATCCCTGAATCTCCGGTTCATCGCTGGCCCAAACACCATCGCCGTTTAAGTCATTAAACTTGCGCACTGTGAGAGAATTACCATCCGGCGTCGTCCTTTCCGGGTAGTTACCGAACAAGACGACCTGATGTCCTCCCTTTTCCAGCGTCACGGTTCTACTGGTATCTGTGCCGGCAACCCAGCCGCTTCGGGTTTCCTCTGTGACTGTATAGGTGTACGGCTCCAGTTGCAAGCCTATTACCGGAGTCTTATACTCTTCGCCGTTAATATAAACTTTCCAGTTGGATATCTCGTATTCACCGGAATCCCAGACGCCGTTATGGTTATCGTCACGGAACTTACGCACATCCAGTGTTCCCATTTCTGTGCATTCCGAGCGGAACATGAACCGTACAGTCACATTAGCACCCTGGTACTCATTGCCCACATCGGGACCGGAGAGGTGTACAGTAATGTCAATCTGCTGGCTCTCATGACCATCAAGAATGCCCATGTCCAGTTCCTCGAATTCATTAACCAAACCGTGGAAAAGTTCCTCTCCACCCCGTGCAACGGTGATCTGCAGAACTTCGTCCAGTGGATTCCCCACCAGGCCCCGGTAGAAGCCTTCAAGGCTGCCTGTCTTTTTTATATCGAAATAATACCTGAGCGGTGTGGCCTTGGTGTTCTCTGCAATCAGGTAAGAGGCCTTGTTGTCGCCGGGTTTTAAGTTGCTGACATCCACAGGTTTATCTGAGGCGGTTACTACCAGGCCGCAGTCTCCGTTATCCACACTAATGGCATACGACGTGCTGAGGCCAGCCATAATCAATAGTGTAGAGCTGACGAGGAGAACAATCAGTATGGTGGCGACGGGCACCATCATTTTTATATTCCAATTCAAAGCTCTTTGCTTCTTTTTCATCCTCCAGGGTCAGCTCCCTCAGGTTTCTTTATATTAAACCATTTTAGATTATTTTCATTGTTTAGCGTAGTTTTGCCCGTACGCAACTCTTTGTCAAACACGTATTGCTGACATAGAATCATCAAAATCGCAACCAGGATTCATGATTAATTATGGACAAAGGTCTCCCACGTCACCGGTTCAGCTTTTTAATACTCATTGCTGTAGAAAAAACCTGCTGTCAATTATTTTCAGCTTTAATAAAGGCCTGTTCCGTATCGTTTGTTTCATATTACCCAAGGCTATACAAAGCATTGTCGGAAGGCATAATCTTTAGGCTTATCCGTCACCATCAGGTTCTATATGGAAAAACTTATGCGGCTCTCCATTATAAACTAACGTCTTCATCTTATTTTTTTGTCTTCATTTGTAAAGTAACCAGGTTGCCTATGTAAGACTTCTTATGTCTGTTAGGGCGGGCCACCTAACCCGCCCTAACAGGAGAACTCGCTACACCAGCCTGGTAATCTTGCTTTATATAATTCTAAAGCATTGTTCTTGATACCGCTGGCTTAGTGGCGATAAAGCAGATGTTCCAGACCTTTACACTGTCTTTGTGTATTGCAGTGTATAGCTTACTGAACCTGGTCTAGTTTGAATGTGAGTGTGAAATCCACACTATCGCCTTGAATCATGTTGTCAGGAACGTCAATCCATTTAGTTCCATCCCACCTTTGGAGATCAGAGTCTAACGAAACCCGTAAGAAAAATGCTACTTCCTGTCCAGGAGCAAGTATATCATTAGTTAGGTAACCAAATGTTCCATAGGTCTTACCACCCAACCCATTTAGACCAGGGATTCCCCACGGGTGCGGAGGTCCAGCTTGCCATTGACTATGAATTCTGGATGGGACAGTCCAGCCTTTAGGTCCCCACCCCATAGAATGGGGCAACTCTAATCCGTCTGGGTTATCTATGATACACCAACCATTACCCTCTTCCAGAATCACAACACCATCACCAGGCTGTTTCCCGGGTTTAAGGAACCAACCCAGATGGCCAGGATTAGGGTCAGGTACATTGCCAGCACCGTAGTACTCTTCGAGAGCAATAGCTTTAGGTTCATTCATAATATTACTATTGTTGTTAATTGGACTAAAGTTTACAGATAGTTTGCCAGGCAACGTGCCATCGTTTTTCAGCACCCACTTATAGTACGAACTTGTGTCTCCAGGTGCCATGTTCGTTAAAGATACGCCTACTGCCTGATCTTGGCCATCTACTTTAAGATCCAGTGTACCCGCAGCGAATGTATTGGGGGTACTTACATGCGAATCACTAAACCAAGCCATAGTAGCGCCGCCGATTAAAGCAGCTGCCAGTGCAATTACCATTAAACTAATAACCAATCTACTCTTCATTTCTCTACCTCCAATTTTTTATTTTAAGGGTCTTACCTCCCCTGGCGGCCAGGCTGCCATTCTTTTAGAGAAAGGCCCTGTGGCTTTGCGTCCCTGCCTTTCGACAGGTTTGCCTTTTTCAAAAACACAACAACCGTGTCTCTTAGCCCATAGACCTAACCTCCTTTCAATAGCTTAATCTTATTGCAGCGGATGGCCGTACCATTCTATATCAATAGCGTTATGTGAGGCCTGTACCGCTTGGGCTTCCAGATAATACTCCTCTTGGGAGTCGAAGTTCATTACGTCCAAAGTGATGCATACTTTTTCTCCCGGAGGTACGGGGGATTGGTAGTACCACCAGCCCTCTTCGCCGGGTATCCAGGAGGTACTATCGTAGTTTAATGTCCATTTGACTGGAAGTTTTTCCACGGCTGCATGTGTCACCAGGTAAATAGTTGAACTGATCTCTTGAGAGAAAATCTCTTGAAAGGGGATAATGTGGAGGTCGGAAGTGGTGTTATCTAGGGCGTTATGTGGAGATCTAAACTGACCGGGCCCATTTGCATTATCTTTAGTAGGCACTGCTGTTTCTGCATAAACAGGGGTTTCAGTTAGCGCCCAGCCGTTGATTGTCTCATAGAGCACATAAAGATTCTCGTAGTCTTTGTATACAGTTACCCACCCGGCGTGGTAGTTCTGCCCGGCTATTAACTCTTCTTTTCTTGTTTGTAAAAGGTCGTAGGTAAAGTACATCTTCCACCAGGGGGTTCCATAGCTCACACCATAAACCACTGCAGTCTGTGGTTCTATTTGTTCACCGTCGCCGTGGGCTCTGACGCGGATATAGGCAGCCTTACTGCCCGTGTTTTCCACACACCAGGTCAGTGTTTTAATGGACGGATTGCCTGGAGATGGATACATGGGGTGGTCGGGTTCGATAGCTGTTATGGATACGTCCTGGCCGGTTATTTCTACGGTTCCTGTAGTGAAGACAGCGGGATCAGCTGTAACGTGGTCGGTAAACAGAGCCAAAGTGGCTCCTCCGACAAGGGTGGAAGCCAGGGCCAGTATCATTAGACTGAATACAATTTTTTTCTTCATGCCATCCCCTCGCCTTCCTCAGGGTTTTTCTATTGGAGACTATACTGCAGGTTCATTATTTGCTTTGGCTTTTTTCTCTTCTTCCATGGCCGTGGCCAGGCTGAAGAGATTTTTTAGCTCGAAGAGGATTATCAGGAGGCCGGGAGCGATTACCAGGAGTACCAGGCCTTTTTTGGTTTGGGTAAAGGCCATTAGATGGCCGAGGTATGGTACGGAGTAGTGTACTCTTCCTACAATGTTTGCTGCGGGAACAGTACTTCCATCAACTACATCGTTTGCATCTCCCTTGGTGACAAAACTGAGGGTGCCATCGCTTACGACTTCCATCACACGGTGTGTTGTCAGAGTTTCACTGCCGTCATTTCCTCTATACGTGATAATATCGCCTGCTTCGAGCTGGATTGGATCCAGCGGGCGAACAAACACCACGCTTCCCGCTTCAAAGGTAGGGCCCATACTGCCGCTGAGAACGATATACATCTGATAGCCGGCAATTGACGGAGGAGTGCCGGTAATTCTGCCCTTTACCAGGGAAAAAACCATTGCACTCATAAATAGGAGGATAGCAATAAACACAACATTGCCGAGCATACAGGCCAGGCTCCACAGCATTGTTGGTTTAGGACTTATTTTTTCTGTGTTTGTTTCAGGCATTTGTGCTTCTCCTTTTCGGCGAGCATGTGTTATTCATTATTAATGTCTCAGTGTTCATAGACGCTTTCGGGGACACTCTCAGGGATGTTTCCATAGATGCTTTCAGGGACGGAGAATAATACAAGGGGATAAACAATTCTTACGGTCTTGTAAGCCGTCATACCCACTACGTCTACTTGTATGACAATTACGTCTGCATTGGTATAGCTTTGCACTGTAAGGATTCCTGTTTCATGATTGATAGAAACACCGGGCACTTCTTCGGCAAGGCTCCAGTACACCCAGGCATCTCTAATCTCTTCGCCGTTGTCAGTGACAATAGCGAAGTACTGCTGTTCAATGTAATCATTTGACACTTCTATTTCGTCGTTACCGATAATCTCGAGATAAGATTCTGTTTGCATATAGTTCATTAGAAGCATGGGTTGTTCATCAACAATATGAAAAGGCTCTGATTGTGTACTGTTAGTGAAAAAGGAAATACTGCTACGGAAGCTTGTAGCGTAAAAAACAAGCGCCGGTAATACGATAATTACCATTGAAACTTTTAACGCTTTATCGAGTATGCTTTTTATAAGATTCATATTGGCCCTCCTGCGCTTGTGTGCGGCAAGGCGTCTGCGTAATTTTGTCATTCTTGTTCCCCGCTTTCACTGGAGCACTCTTATGATACATCTTCTTTTTCAACCCACATGTGGTTGTCAGGTGAAGACTGTACGCTATGGTTTATGGCATCATTCACCAGTTGTATAAGCTCCAGCAGGCTGCGAAATGGCATACTTTTCTTTTCGTCCAACCATTGGACGGTACCCTGCCATGTACTATTCTGACTAAACTGTATTTTGACTAAAAAGGATACGCCTCCAACCGGAATCGTTATGTCGTTGGATTTACTCTGGCCCATAGCTTCACTCTCCTGAAAAAAGATTGCGCGTTTCCGGTGAGGAATATAAATACTACTGTTAAAACATAGCACTGCTGGAACTCATTATGGTCACATCAGAGTCACATTTCAGTCACAAAAAGGACGGGAGAAACTTGAAAAAAAGCCGCTACCGGCACGAATGTACCGGTAGCGGCTATATAGTAATCATGTGAATCAGGCTAAATGACACTTAGTTATTTTGTTGAGGTGGTATAACGGGCTGGAGCTTGCCGAGCAGTTTTATAGATGAATTATTTTTTGTGTTGAATGCAGTGATGATGCGTTGAAGCACCTTTTCTCCCTGCTCTAAGTTCAGGTTTGGCAATAGGATAAGAATCTGCGAGTCGTTCCAGTGTGTGATAATATCTCCTTTGCGGAGGTTGGCGTTAAGCAGGTCAAGCAGCATATCTGAGGCTTCTTTGAGAGTTTTCTGAGGAGGAATTCTGTATTCGGCTGTGGTAAGGGAGAGTAAGCCGAGAAAAATGACCTGTCCGCTCCTCTCCAGCTTTTTTTTCTCCAGTTTATAAAGATGGCGGAAAATATCGGAATCGCAGAAAAAAGCACCTTCAGTTTCCTGACGTTCAGCTAAGCTTTCCTGGATGGATGTTAAATCAAACTCCACATATTCGCTTCCGGTTTTCAACTGCCTGTAGAGGTTGCGCATGGCGGGTGACGGCTTTATCCCGAGTTCACGGTAATGAAGAGAGGTTACATACTCATAATGAGAGCGGGCCTCTTGTATTTTTTCCATAACCATTTGGCTTTCAAGAAAGTACAGATGAAATTCTTCTTCGAAGGGTTCGACGTGAAAGACACTTTCACATACTTCTATTATTTCAGAGTGCCTGCCGGCATTTTTAAGTAACCGGCAGAGGTAAAGTGAGCTTTGCAGGAAAATACGGCGGTAGTAATTTCTAACGGGCAGTGCCCATTCATAATACAGGCATTCAGGCAGATAGTCGCCTTTGTAAAGAGACACGGCTTTTTTAAAAGCTTCGATTGCTGCTGCGGGATTATTCTCCGCAATCATTCGTCCTCTCTGGCAAAGAGCTTCAAACTCCTGAACATCCAGCAAATAGTCTGCATTTGTGTCCCACTTGTAACAGCCCTGTGAGAAAGTGATAACGTTGTTGCTATTGTTATCAGCAGTTGGATGCGTCAAAAGTTGACGAAGTCGGTATATGGGGGTGCGCAGAGCTCGTTTGGGATCTGAGAATTCCTGGCCGGGCCAGAGATTCTCAAGAATTACCTCAGGGAGAATACCCTTGTCACGGTAAGTAACAAGGTACTTAAATAGATCCCATATTCTATATGAACGGCTGGACTGTTCGGAAATCAGTGTGTCGCCGCTTTTCACCAGAAAACGGCCCAGGGTATAGATTTCCAGGCGCTCTTTTTTTAGACTTGGATCAAGCTCCATGCCAATCCTCATAACGTATTTACTCCTAAACCTTTTTTGCCCGACAAAAAAATCCGGGCAAGATATCCGGTTTAAGTAATGAAAAACTATGTGTTATATAAGTTATACCTTTAGGTGTGTTTTTTAGTCATTCTTTTATCATTTGTGTATTCATCAACGCCTTTTTTGATACTATAGGCATTGTTCTTGACGGAGCGTGCGGCCTTTTCAAGTTTCTCTTCCCGTTTACGCCTTGCCATGTCGGCTTCGGCCTTGTTCCAATGCAGAAGCACTTTCCTTGCTAGTGACATGTACTTAATTATATACCTCTAAGCTTATGGTATAATAAGGGCTATATTAAAAGTCAGAGGTAATGAATAATGGAACACTCATTAAACTCAGTAATCTGTGTTTTAAATTCGCGATATATCCATTCCTCGCTAGCACCCTGGTACTTGATGGCGGGAATAGATGCTTATTGTGAAAACGTGAAAGCAACGGTCGTAGAGGGTACGATTAATGAGAGACTCGAAGACATTGCAGAACGCATTTTGATACAGAACCCGCAGGTAATCGGGTTTTGTTGTTATATCTGGAATATTACCGCCACAAAACAGGCTTTTTTTGTTACGTTTCATGTAATCCCCTCCGCAAACTATCTAAAAAGATTGTTATGAACAGAATCCGCTCGAATAAAAAAGACCACCTTAAAGTGGTCGGTTACGCTACTGGCTCATCCAAGGCAACGCGTCCAAATCAGCCATGAAATCAAAGCCTCCACAATTTACAGGTAAACTAAGTGCGGGATTTGCCATAAATAAACTACATAGTCTGACATATATCGATACAATATTTTCCACATTTGTTTGAAGAGTTATATTCTTCACTATGATTTACATCTCCTGCTTACGCAAAAAAAAAGCCATAATAAATGAGTTAGGATTTTTACAAAATCACCGCCGGCACGGTACGCATAAGCGATTTGAGACAGTAATAAGAGAAAGTGCCAGGTGGCACTTTCTCTTATTACTTAACTATTCATTGATGCCCGGACTTGTACCTGCAGGCTGGGGACAAGCGGACGGCGGCTTAATTAAGCTTCGTTTTGTTTCATTTGCCTGTAATTTCGGTAATTTAGATTAGCGTTTAGTGATACTCCCGGGTTTCTCTTACAGGTATGCATCAAGATCCAGAATTCTGTTCCCGTACATGTATTCATTCACTATTCCGCTGAAATCATAAACTCCCAGGCTGTTTAATGCGTTGATTAACCCCTCCCTCGATGCGGGAATTCCATTCATGGCATCGCGGTAGATAAGCGTAACGGCGTCATCAAGTGTCTTTTGGCCGGCGCTGTGCTCTTTGATCAGCTCGTTGATGTAATAAAAGGTCAAAGCATGTTTAAAGTAAGAAATATAGGAATGGTTTGTAAAGTTTTTCTGGTCCTTTTCACCCTGGGCTGTAATGATGTGCTGCTTATAGTACTTATACATAGGCTTAAATCTATGCTCAACAATGGTTTCATGCCCATACCTCGAAGCCACAGCCATGTTTTCGTAGTAGGTAGTCAAGCCTCCTTTTACCCATGATTCGCTCTCATTGGTTATCTGGATGAGATGTACCAACCAGTAACGTAGCGTCCCGTGCATGAAAAAGCTATAGTTCTTTTGATCATCAAGGGAATTAAAGCTCCAAATCTGCGGCTGAGGAAGGGAAGAGCCATGGTAGCCGATATCTCCGCCGGTACCGAAATATTCACCCATCAGGCCATGACCGAAATTGTAGGGAGCTCCCTGATAAGCGCCGAAGTGGGGAACGGCCTGGCCGTCTATAAGCGGGAAGAAGGTCAGGGCTGCATGAACAGGCAGTGGTCCTATAAGCTCGGAAAAATAGTGGAAGTACTCGTACTGTGCTGCATGGTTTCTTTTTTCTTTAATACTATTGCTGTAGATATCCTTTACTTCCACCTCTCCGACTTTCCGGACGGCCAGGTGGAAAGGCCCTTCCTTAAAAAGAACAAAAGGGGCTCTCTGGTAATTTTTCCAGCGCTGCGCGTTATCGCCATACATGTAATCCAGCTTACCCAGGCTGACTTCATAACCCTTCTGAGGATAAACGGAAGCATAGCTCCAGCCCGACGGCAGGGTGATTCGAAGCTTTGCGGAATGAATATCTCCGCGCGTGGAGGGTCTGTATAAAATCCATTCCAGATAACCCGCCCAGAAATTCTTCGGATCATCGGGCCTTTCGCTAAAGAAAACGCCTGAGCCGGCCCCGAACCCCGACCAGATTTCCGGACCGTTGACGATGTCATATTCCAGGACTACCGTACTTTCACCCCGCGTATTGATGGTGATTACATCGTATTTTATGCTTTCCCAGAAAATCCACCATTTGTCCGGCCTGACAGTCTTTTGTGAGCTGCCGAACGTCAGGGGGTTGCCATTGCCGTTTGTTACAGTAAGGTTGTGAGTGGTTGTAAAAAGCTCTGCCCCCACTTCACTGTAAGCGGTACCGTTAATCACAAAGGACAGGGAGTCCGTTGTCACATTTTTTGCCGTCAGTCGCATTCGCGGCCTGCTGCCTGCATCTTTCTCCAGCGAAAGACGGTAGTCCAGCACCAGCCCCGTCACATCGCTCGCAATAATTTCTTCCGCCTGTGTGTTCACAGTTATCTTCCTGGCGTTTCCGTCCCAGCTTATCTCATCCCCCAGCGCTTCCCCGATGAAGCGCAGGGGAATAAAGGTCCGGCCGTCAATGATTTGTGCAGGGACATCAATGGTTTTCTTTACCCCGTTTACCGTTGGGCCGGTGCTGTCAATGGGAATAAGGACTTCGGCATTGCCGCGGGTGCCCACAGCTGTACGGGTCTGCGCATCCCAGTCCACATCAGCCCCCAGAGCCTCAAAAAGCGCCCGCATGGGCACCAGCGTACGCCCGTCCCTGATTACGGGAGGAGGGTCGAAAACGTGCTGTAGTCCGTTTATCAAAACACGGATATCGGAATTATCCTTTGCCGTGTTTTCTGTAGGCTCTTCCGACAGCAACAGCTTCAGATGGCGCTTAACCGTTGCGTCGGCATGCCAAAGCTCCATGTTATATGCGCTCAGTTCCGTTGCCCGCACCGAAACATACATCAGGTCATCCGGCAGGGTGAGAGTCACCTTACCCTTCCATCCCTCCGAAGTACGTTGCAGAGGAGTAAGGGAAACAGCTCCTTGTGTTTCCGTGGCAGCTTCTGATCCAGATGTTCCGGAAAACAAAACTGACGCAGAAAAAAGCACGAGCAGAACGAGGAACTTAATGAATTTGGGCAGTATTGTTGATTGAAAAGACTTCATTGCTAAACCTCCCATCATGATACCTTGCCTTGGTCAAACTCATAACGTTTGTCCTTAGACCCCAACAATAATTCAGGGAGTATTCAAAACGGTTCTCTTTCCATGCCGATAAGTATTACTGTAATATTGTCGCAACCGCCGGCTGCTTTTGCTTTCTCCACAAGAGTCCGTGCCTTTTGCTCCACAATCTTCATTGCGTTCGCGGACAAGCCCTTTATCGCTCAGGCCGTAAACCCGGATCATCATTACCGGCCCCTGGCACCCACATCGTTCTTATATTCCACATACATGACACTTTTTGTAACTGGCCATGACACTCCTGCCCTGAATAAGCCAGTAGCGGTGAAAAGAAAAGTTTTTTCGGGATGAGTAAAAAAAGCAGTTGCCGCATTGATATAAGTCACACTGAATGTTATTCTTTGGTAGTTTATGAATGTCCTGCCAGGGACCGTTATTTTCACGTAAATTCGTAATAAACCGTCCTTTGGTTAGTTAATCCAGATAATGGTACAATCCAACAAGCGACCTCCCATCAAGTCCTTAATTTCTTACTTATACTCCTTCCTGTTAAGAATACAGTAGGCACAATATATGGACGGTGTTATTCCAATTACGAGGGCCTGTCAGCATCAGCAGCCGGAGAAACGACTACAGTATTCCCTACACCGACACTATGGGTAATACGCACGATATTACCGTAAAATCCTTTGTTAATTAAAAGAAAACGCCCATTTCCGGGCGTTTTTGATGTTACTGCTATAACACTCCTCTTGCGGAGACTACGTTCTCTAAGTAAGTACTACCTTAAATTACTCTGCTTCGTGACAGTCGAGACAGCTTTCTTCATACCCGGCAAAATCAGCGTGGGATGCTTCAATGGCAGCGCCGTGGCAACCGATACAGTTTTCGTACGGGCCGTCAAGGGCGTGGGGAATAGCGGAACCAACTGCTGCTGGCGGTTCTGGAGCCGGAGTTGGTTCAGGTGTGCTACCGCCGCAACCTGCGGCAAGGACGGCAACCATCATTACGACCACAAAAAGAATGGCCCATTTTTTAGTATTCATAAGTCTAACCTCCCTATATTCTCTATTTTGTTTGTGCCCCTTCTCCGCAAAAGGGAGTTACCATATGTACGTCTGTGATTATAGCACTAATTTCCATTGTATTCAAATTAGGAAATCTTAATAAAACAGAGTTCCTTTTGTTCTTTTTGTTATCCAGAGTTTTTAGTTGTTTAGCAGTGCTCTGCGCATTATATCTAACGGTGCTTTTGATTCGTAAAGATTGCGAACGCTCTTGCCCCTTGGTGAAGCAACATGCTTAGGCCATCCAGGCCTGGGCTTTTTAGTTCATTGGCGTACTGGAGGAAGTCTGAGGGCATGGCACCGTAGCGGAGATCATAAAACAGGGCGCCTGCGGTTGGGATGAGATCGGCAAGCCATCATCCCTCCTGTTTAAACGGGACGGAAAGTGTGTTAATCACAAGATTGGCACCGGTGATGCATTTTTGTAATCATCCTGGAGAGAAAATGTGGTGGCCTGTTTTGGCAGGAATGACGATAGCTGTTGGGCTTTCTCCAGGATCCTGTTTAGGATTTCTGAGGCGCCTTCGTGGTATAGTTGGGCGGCGATGGTACGGGCTGAGCCGCCGGCGCCGAGGATGACGGCTTTGATGCCGTGGGGGTTTAGGTTGTCTTTTAATGAGTCAATAAAGCCGGGGCCGTCGGTGTTGTGGCCGATGAGTTCGTTGTAAGAAAAATTTGGCAAGTTAAGGAGGTGAAACAATGCGAAAAGGATTAGTAACAGCGTTAGTACTGGGGCTGATACTGGCTGTTGCCGTGCCTGTTCTGGCCGGAGAAGCTCCGGCAGGGAGGTTTGCCCGGGATGGCGGTATGGGAATTGGCCAGGGCATGACCCGTGCTTACATTGGCGAGTTGTTGAAAATGGATGAGGATGCGTTTCGTGCGGCTCGCCGTGAAGGCAACTCCATGGTTCAGATTGCAGAGTTAAAGGGTATGAGTGCAGAGCAGTTTGTTGGCGCTGTCGTTAAATTCCGTAAAGAGCAACTGAATGCTTTGGTTGCGGAAGGGAAAATTACGGCGGAGCAGGCGGAAGGATGTGCAGATACCATGTTTGAGCGTATCCGGAGTAATATGGAGCGGATACCTGCCCCACCCAAGGGTGGAAGAGGAAGAAATATGCGTTAAACCTTAAAACGGCAAAAGCACCTTCAGGTGCTTTTGTTTTTTATTCGTTTTAGAAAAAAACGTTCTATTTGCCTGATGAGCTTGGTGCCGATAAATTCGTGGTTGCTCATGGGTGTGACGAGGATGGTGTACATGCCGGTGCGGTTACCGCCGAGGACATCGGTGAGCAGTTGATCGCCTACGACGGCTATTTCCGAGGGAATCAGGCTAAACTGGCTGGCGATGTTGCGGAAGGCGCGGCGGCGGGGTTTGACTGCTTTGGAGACAGCGATGACGCCCAGTTGTTCGGATAGTGTATGGACGCGGCTGGATGTATTGTTGGAGACGATGGCTAAATTCAGGCCGGCATCTTTTACATCTTTGACCCAGGCTGTGAGGGTGTCTTTAATTTCTGTGGACCGCCAGGGGACTAAGGTGTTGTCCAGGTCAGCGATGACAGCTTTAATTCCTTTTTCTTTTAAATGGGATAGATTGATTTGATAAATGGAATCCACGATTTCGTTGGGCTGAAGTTTTTCTAGCATGGCGCACCTCAAAGCTCTGTTTTGGGTTATTATATCATACTGCGCATTATTCTGAAAGTATGAGAAAGCTCACCTCGGCTGAGGTGAGTTTTCTAGTTATTTTTTTAGTGAGTAACGATTAAACCTGAGTACTGGCGCACCACACCGAGCCTCTGCTAGTTTTGGCAGTTGCCATGGCCGGTGCCAATTTGGTATATGCCACCATAAATATACCCCGTATGATGCCAGAAAAGGGACCGATGGTCATGCTTGGGATGCTGGCATTAGCTGGTGTATTTGCTTTTCAGGCACCATGCAGCAGTGAAGAGACAGAAGAACTGTCCCCCCGGAAGGGGCATGACCCGGCAAAAACAATAAAAGCCCTGGCGGCTTTTGTATTGGCAATCTATTTTGTTGGGGGAATCTGGTACCATTTCTTTGCTATGAAGCTTTCTGCGGCACCGTTATGGGAGACCACAATCGGTTCCTTAATTTATGTGGGGGCTATTATCTTTTTGGCCTTTTTGGCAAGGCGGGGTCAACCGGGAAATCTGGCTCCTTACAGTTTGAGTGCATTGGGTGTCGGCCTGTTAATTGCGCTTACCGGGTCAGGGCGGACTATTATTGAATTGTCCTTCCATGCCGCGCTCAATCTTGGGTTCGCAGCAGCAGACCTCTTTTTTTGGTACGCGTTATGGTTTCTCGGAAGGTTGTATGGAAGCCGTCGTGCGTTTGGGCTTGGTCTCGGGTATTCCCTGTTGCTGATTGCTTTATCTGTGATCCTTTCGGCAATCGGCTGGCCTGGTGACTCTCCATCGATGCTCTTTATTACAGCCCTTACTCTGCTGTTTTTAGCTGTCCCATTTATTTTCCGTTATCCATTTCAGTTGTTTAATCTGGCAAGTTTGAAGGATGAGACAGAATCAGGCTTGACCGTCGCCGACTTAACCCCTCCGGATATCCTTACTCCGTCGGAAAGCCGAATTTATATTCAACTGATGCAAGGAGCAAGTGATACGGAGATGGCGGATGAATTGTTTATCTCCAAGCACACCGTGAAATTTCATGTGCGTAATATTTTGCGCAAAATGGAAGTGAAAAATCGTAAGGAATTGCTTTCACGTCATATTAAACCCGAGTAAAGTAAACTAAATTAGAAGCCGCCCTGCAGGGCGGCTTTCTCTATGGCAATATACGAGACTAGTTGCAGAAATTTTGACAGTTTAGTGAGGAATTTTATTGTTGTAGGGGAGTTGTTTGACATAGCTCATGAATACGGTGGAGACGTCTTTGACCTGGGAGGCGGGGGCGATGTCGGCAGTGTATTCTCCGATGCTGAAGAGGGTGTCTACCAGCCTGCCGTGCTGAGCCTGGAGCTTGTTGCGGTTATTGTTCATCAGGGCGTGGAGGTTGACATCTACTGCTTCTGTACCGGAAAGGTGATAGATTTCCATTAAATGTTTCTCGTGGAGGAGCATATCGTACATCCGGTCTAAGTCATTAATGCTTTCATCTTTTTGAATGTTAATGGATACCTTGTTGCCGATTTTTTGTACTCCGGTATTGGTGGTAATTGTGGCATTGGGGTCCATTACTTCACCTCCTGGGAGACTGCATTAACGTAATTGAGGAGGTCGACGAAATTCTCCTGATGGACTCTGCCGATATCATCAAAGAGTTTGGCATAGTTTTGATCCTGCATTGATTTTGCGTGGTTGTAGCATTTTTTTGCGGCAAGTAGTTCCCAGGAGAGATGATCTTTTAAGTAGTTGACTTCTTTGGTAGAAAGATTCAACGGAATTCCTCCTTGTTTTTTTTATTCGTTTTATTTTGGTCTTATCTTTGTGATCTATGCACAAAAGAGTGCATTAAAAAAGAGCCCGTAGGCTCTAGCATGCTTTATGACGATTTTCGATTGAACAGACTTCATTTACTTGTGCTGTGATCTGATTTAGCCATGGTTGCCGGATCTTGTTTTCTCCGTTTATTGCCTGATACGGTATATCTCTGAGAATCTGTTGAATTTTTTCTACACATTCTATGCCAAACTGGGTGAGCTTTACGTTATCGATTAAAACCATTCTGGGGATGGGACAACAATCACCGGTAATAATCAGGGAACCATAGATCAGTCCTTTGCTTTCCAGTTTATCTATGGCTACTTTAAACTTAACGGGATCCATGCCAAGCTTTTTTGCGGTGACGGAACTACATACATTCGGATTTATTTTTTGTGACTCCGAATATATGGCGAGCAAAACTTGTTGTATCCCAGCAAGTTGCATAGTTGTGCCCCCCAAAGCACCGTATGGTATTATTATCCTTTATAACTTTTTCGCCTTGAATCTCCATAATTCCTGCTGATGTTTGTTAATTTTTTTTAATTACTGAATTTTTATCCCGATATTTAATCTGAGCCTATTCATGTGTGCGATCCCCCTCATATTTCTTGCATCCCACAGCGGTTATTATGCTGATCACTGATACGATTACAAAAAAAGCGATTATCGTGTAGAGCAAAGGACCGTTAATTACCGCACCTGTCACTGAGGCGATGATAATCAAAAAACCATTACAAATATATTTAATCCTACCCATTTTGCCAGGCCCTGGGGATCAGAAGTTTTATTCGGATCATATCCGGCAATGAGTTCGACCAGGTTGAGTTTCCAGATCAGAACTCCCATGAGTAAAAGGAACGTGCCGATAAAGGCAAAAATCATATACATTGATTTCCCCCCTGAAATCTTGATGGTAAGCCTTTATAAGGATATTATTTGCGTTACAAGCTGCTAAACCCTGCAGATATGTTAAAGCTTTAATAATATTCTATTATTTATATGATTTGAAGATCGTTATTGCAGGAATTTGAAAGCAAAGATAGAATATACTGAATTATCAGATAATTAAATGGGGGTGTATTCATGGCCGATAATTTTTATACGTACAACCATGTTGTAACACCGCAGGATGCTACTGTTTTGGGGATGGCGTATGATGCCAAGTATTTGGACTGGGCCTGTATCGCCCGGGAGCGGATGATTGTGGAGCACGCGGACTTGCGGCAGATTGAATGGCCGGCCTTTTTGACTGGTGAAGTACTGATTCGCTATCTTTACCCCGTCTTTCTCAACCAAAAGGTTGAAGTCAGGGTAAGCATTCAGGATTATTCTGAGGAGCAAGGCAGGGCCAAACTGCTATTTCGCTATGTTAACCCGGACAGCATGAGGCTATTGGCTGAGGGACATCAGATTATTTTCTTCGTCAATCACGCGTCCGGCAGCCGTACTTCCCTTCCTGCCAGCTTTGTTACATTAGCAGATAAATTCTTCGAACGTAAGAATACTGTTTCATAACATGAAAAGGGAAGGCTTGGAAATACCTGGCCTTCCCTTTGTCTTTGCCGTTAGATGGGATTAATCTAATGTGCCGAACCCCTCGACCTTCCACTGGCCGTTTTCTTTTTGCAGATGCAGAACGGCACGTTCATGGTTTTCACCAAGAGTCATGTGAGTTTCAGCAAGCTTTTCTTCGTTAGCCTGAAGAATATTGATAGTTGAGTTATAGAGAACATATACCACTTCGAAGTCATTGCTAAAATGAGCCGTTTCTATCATGATGCCTGTGGCTTCACTGACAACTTCGACTTCTTTTAATGTGTTAAACAGGGATTCCCAGGTTTTTTGCTCCCTGGTAAGTTCCAGTAAGGTCTGAGTAAGGTATGGATACGCCTTATCATTTGAGATTGTTTTGTAATCCATTGTATTCATTACGGTAACAAATTCATCGACGAACTCTGCTACTCTGACGACTTCCGGATGATCTTCATTCAGATAAACGAACTCTTCCTCATTCTCATCATATTGCAAATACGGCGTTTCTGTCTCTGAGATACCACCCTTATTATCGGGGGCAGGCTCAGCTTTCTTGTTGCCGCAGCCTGTAACGCCCACAAAGATGGTAAGAATTATAATAAGAGATAGTAATATACGAGTATGTTTCATTTGTGCCTCCAAAAAACAGTTCGTTAAATACATTAATATTATACTCTACTGTGTGGTATAAAGTAAGCTGAAATATCTGCAAAAATCCAACATCGCTCAGAGACCTCGCTCAGAGAAAAACCGCCGTGGAGATATTTCAAGGCGGTTTTTCTAGTAGAGTTTTCGCTTTGGTCGGATCAGTAACCAGATAATCAGGCCCACAGGCCATTTAACAAAGAGAACCAGCAGGGCTACCAGACATCCGGAACTGCCTCTGCTTTCCGCATCACCATGCGCCCAGAATACACTGCCCATAATTAATATAAATAGCAACACTGCAAAAGCTACACCAAAGGCTGGAACTATAAAATGCATTGACAATTCTCCCTATCCCAACTTCTTCTCTATAAAATATATTCAATGTTTTTCTTTCCTGCCCCTTTATTATTATTAAATCTTAACGAACTAAAAAAACGTAGACTTCTCTGTATTGCACGGCGCCTGTTTATACTAGCACACTGTTTTCGTTTGACATCAATAAAGACCAGGATGGGAATCCTGGTCTTTATTGTCTGTCAGTATTGACGTTTAGTTTTATTGATCGGACACGACCGCCCTCTGCTTTGTTGAGGTGGATTTCCAGCACACCGTGGTGGTAATCGGTCCAGGCTTCGTCCGGTTTGACTTCGGCGGGGAGCGGGATGGTGCGGGAAAATGTGCCATAGCGGCGCTCCATCATCCGGTAGCCTTCCCGTTCACGTTCGGCACCCCGTTTAATTTTTCCGCGGATAGTCACCTGCGTCTCATCGACGGTGACATCCAGTTCTTCCGGGTCAATACCGGGGATTTCGGCGCTGACGGTAATTTCTTTGTCGTTTTCCCGTATATCTACCGACGGGCCTGGCATCCGGTTATATGGCTGCCCCTGCATGGGCAGCAGCGGGCTGTCCGGGAACAGGTGCCGCAAACCTTCTCTCATGCGTTCAAAATCATCATATGGATTTCTGCTCAGTGTATGCATTATATCCCTCCCTACATACTCTTTTGTTAGCGTGACTTGTTTTTCTGCGTGATATGTACTATCGCAATGATCATAGTTAAATTTTTGGGTTCCGTGCTGCCTTGTGTATGGTATAATATCCATGTTGTTCATTGGAAGCATTAAATAAAGGGAGGCATATAAAATGGATGTTTTAAAAGCGAAACTTTACGGCACATGGAGCATTGTCTCTTATGAGAGCCGTATTGGTCAGGATGTATCCTATCCTTTTGGGAAAGATGTTGTCGGTCAGTTGAAATATGGACCTGACGGGAAAATGTCAGCACAGCTTATGCAGTCTGGCCGCTCCAAAGTATCTTCCGTTGACGTATATGTCGGGAGTGAAAAAGAGCTTACAGCCATTGGTTATCTTGCCTATTTCGGTACATTTGATGTGGATGAGGAAAAAGGAATTGTAACGCATTACGTCGAGGGAGCATTATTTCCCAGATGGGTTGACACAAAGCTAACCCGCCTGTATGATCTTAAAGCAAACCGTCTTACCCTAACAACCCCGCCTATCCAAACCAAGGGGGAACAAATCATATCCGTACTTGTATGGGAAAAGATTAGCGCATAATCTAGTGATTAATCTTGAAACTTTTTGATACTAAAGTGCAGGATAATAACTGTGCCTACGTTGCGGCGCAGTTATTATTTTTAGATTGTCTTTTAGGAATTACTGCGTTAAAATTGACGATATACCCGGGAGGTGAAGCATTGCTGAAAATAAAGAGACGTCCTCTCCTGATATTGTTGGGTTGCGGACTGATTAATTTCGCGATTGGTACGTTCTATACCTGGAGTGTCTTTCTTGAGCCGCTGCAAGCGGCTCTTAACGTCAACCGCTCTCAGGTAAGCGTTGTTTTTTCCGTGGCTACCATTACCTTTACATTGGCAATGCTGTTTGGCTCTCCGGTTTACCGGCGTGTGCGGCCGAGCGTTATAGCCACCGGTTCGTTACTATTGGGGTCCACCGGCTTGGCTATTGCTGCTTTTGGCATGAGTTTACCCCTGATTATTCTCGGCTATGGTGTTTTTTTCGGTGTGGCGGCCGCCTTTGGATATAATCTTAGTCTGCAGCTGGTAAACAGCGAGTTGCCCACCCACAGTGGTTTGGCTACAGGCTTTGTGGTGGGAAGTTTTGCTGCGGGTTCTGTGATTTTTGCTCCCATTTTTGTCTATACCGTACGCCAGAGCGGTGTGCAAACAACCTTCTTTGGACTTGCTCTGTTCCTGCTGCTTGCTGCAATTGTTTCCGGAAGCCTAATAACCCGTGCAGGGGTTTCTACAGCAGTTAAGCACTTCTCTGAGGATCACGGCAAGCCTGCCAAACAACACCGGGTATTTTTTTCGTTGTGGTTTGGTTTTGCGTTTAGCGCTTTAGCTGGTTTAATGGTCATCAGCCACGCGGCAGGAATTATGTCTGCCTTTGGCGGAACGGCAGCGCAAATCGCTTTAGGCGCCATGTTAGTCAGCATTGGGAATCTCACCGGTCGCTTTAGTGCAGGTTGGCTCGGACAGCACTTTCCTGTTCGCCGCATTTTCCCCATCGTCACGGTAAGTGCGTCGCTGGGATGTTTGCTGTTGGCGTTTCTCCCTTCCGTCTGGATGGCGATTGCAATGCTGTCGCTGGTGGGATTAGTTTATGGAGCCAATGCGTCACTCTACCCCATTTCTGTAACACTCTACTATGGTCGTGAACATCTGGCAAAAGTTTTTGGCGTACTGATGACGGCCTGGGGCATTGCAGGGTTGACTGCACCATGGCTGGCGGGACTGATTTTTGATGCCACCGGACAATACACATATGCCATTCTCGCGGCAGCTGCCGCCACTCTGATCAGCAGCATGGCAACGTTTCTTCTGCCGGAGCAGTCCCAGGAAAGAAGCAACCGACTCCCGGGTCATGCGAAAGCCAATTAAGCTCGAATTAAAATTGTTGCGTCTGAATAAATGAACCGTAACATAGTCATTGATGCAACTCTTTTACTACTCTTAGAATTACCAAAAAAAAACGTCCGTCGGGCTTAGCCGACGGACGTTTTTTAGCGTTCCTGAATAAATTCTTCAGCGATTTTGGCAATGACTTTCTTTTCGATGCGGGACACGTAGGAACGGGAGATGCCCAGAGAGCGGGCGATTTCTTTTTGTGTTTTGCGGCGGCCCATGGGAAGGCCGAAGCGCATGGCAAGGACGGTGCGCTCCCTCATTTTCAGGCGTTTGATGACTTCGTACAGCTTGGCTTCCAGGATTTTTTTGTCTACTTCATTTAGGACGTCGTCGCTGTCTGTGCCCAGAACGTCAAGGATGGTGATTTCGTTTCCTTCTTTGTCTGTGCCGATGGGGTCGTGGAGAAGGACTTCGGCTTTGCGTTTGGTGGTGGCGCGGATGTGCATGAGGATTTCATTTTCGATGCAGCGGGCGGCGTAGGTAGCCAGGCGGGTGCCTTTATCATCCCTGAAGGAATCAATGGCTTTTATCAGGCCAACGGTGCCGATGGAGATAAGGTCTTCCTGGTCTTCTCCTGTGTTCTCAAACTTTTTAATCACATGGGCAACGAGGCGGAGGTTATGTTCGATAAGGATGCTGCGGGCATTTGAATCACCCTGAGTCATTAGCGTTAAATACTTTTTTTCATCTCTTGGGGATAAAGGCTGGGGAAAAGAGTTGTTGTTTAAGTAAGAGACGAGCAGGACGATTTCCTTAACGATAGCCGCCACAGCGGCAATAATTGGAAGCAAAAATATCAACCTCCCGCATAATTGTGTATCTTTACATGGTATGTCGGGATGTTGATATTTGTTACTGTTGTTTTTTGACAATTGTACCCTGCTGTAGCGATATTAAAGTAGTTTTTCTATGGCCATTGCAAACTCTTTTTGTGTTTTGCGGGTCCGTGGTGAGGACGGACACTTCCGTATGTATCTGCTTTACAAGCGTAGCACAGTTGTGTACAATATATGTAACACATTTAGGGAGGTTTTTGTATGAAGTTTGTCTCGGTTCGCGATTTGCGCCAGCGATCTTCTGAAATCTGGGGATTGCTGCGGGACGAAGGAGATGTGGTTATAACATCTAACGGTAAACCTATCGCTCTGCTTTCTGATATAGATGAAAAAAACCTGGAGGAGTATCTGCTTCACACACGCCGTCTCCGCGCCTCCATGGCGACAAATGCCATGCAAGAGCGCTCAGGGCAACAAGGCTTGGATAAAATTACCGATAACGAAATAGCGGCCGAAATCAAAGATTCGCGTCGAAACCGCTCCCGATGAAAATCGTACTGGATACAAATGTTTTAGTGTCAGGATTGTTAAAATCGCATAGTGACGCCGGCGCGATAGTGCGAATGGTCGCATCCGGCTCTTTACAGGTCGTTTACGATTCGCGGATTTTATCGGAGTACCGGGATGTGTTGCGCCGCCCAAAATTCAGTTTTGAAGACATGGAGGTTGAGGCTGTACTGACTCAGATTAAAGCCGAAGGAATTTTAGCCGATGTGAAACCGCTAAAAATGAAGCTGCCTGACAAAGATGACGAACCTTTCCTGGAGGCCGCCCTCTCTATGGCTGAAGCCATTCTTGTAACCGGCAATAAAAAGCATTTTCCTTTACCTGCCAACAGCTGGGTTCTGCTTCTCAACCCCGGCGAATTCATCTCTTACTGGCGGGAGAGAACCGGAGATGATTAATAAAAAAAGTAGTTGAGCATGCCCAACTACTTTTTTTATTGTTTAGAGTTAGAGTAACAGGTCGACTGTCCCCTTATCGCAAAGCGGATTTAAAAACAGCCGTCCTTTAAGATGTAGTGTTTACCGTTTTTGATCAGGTAGTTTCTGGCCTGTAGTTGTTTGAGTACTTGGGCCACCATAACGCGGGAGGCACCGATGAAATCGGCTATTTCCTGCTGGGTGAGACAAACGGTTATTTTTTTGCCTTCGGGGCATTGCTCACCGTGGTCGGTTGCCAGGCGTATGAGCAGGTTTAATACTTTCTCCCGGGTTGAGCCGGTACGGAAATCGGATGCCTGTTCCCAGGCGTTATGCAGGCTACTGCCCAGACTGAAGATTACTTTGAGCGCCAGGTCAGGATTTTCACGGATGACGCCCTCCAGGCGGTCTCTGCTGAGGGCACAAACCCTGGCATCGTTCAGGGCCACTGCGGTGGCCGGGTGGATCCCTTCGCGGAAAAGCGCTGCTTCCCCCAGGACATCACCGGTGCTGGCCACCTGCAAAATGACTTCTTTTCCTTCTTCGGAAACCCGGACAAGTTTGAAGCTGCCTTCTTTGATCAGATAGAGTGTGTCGGATACCTCGCCCTGACGGAACAATATTTCACCGCGGCGGTAATGTCTTTTCACCGCGGCATGGCGGCAAACCGTACTGAAGACGCTCCTCTCCATGCTATCAAACAAGGGCAGGTCGTGCAGACAAAATTGTTTGTTCTCCATAGCTTCCTCTCCATATGTCAATTATTTTACAGACAATGTGTTTAAAAAATTTTAGAATATTGAGTATAGTTTTATTTTATAGGAAAGGATGGGAATTGCAATGAAAGATTTAACAAATGAGCTGAAATCATACCTCGCCCAGCTGGGGGCGATTGCAGTGGGTGTGGCATCGGTTGATCGTTATGAAGGTGCTCCGGCAGGACACCATCCGGCAGAATACCTGCCCGGAGTGAAAAGCGTGGTGACCTTTGCTTATAATCTGGGTAAAGGGGCTGTCAATAATCTGCCGGTTTCCCGCAACCAGTACACGCAGGAGTTTGATGCAGCTAATGCTGTTCTTGGGCAGATGGCCCATAAAGCTGCCCGGTTTCTGGAGAATAAGGGGTATGAAAGTATCGCCTTCGGGCCGGAGGCGTCTGTGGGAGATTACTCCCGGCTGAAGGGTGACTTCTCCCACAAACATTCTGCGGTGCTTTGCGGGCTGGGCAATTTCGGGATTAATAATTTGGTGATAAACCCCGAGCACCGCTCCCGGGTACGTTTTGCCAGCGTTTTGACGACGGCGGAGCTGGAATATGACGAACCGGCAGAATCGAAAGATTGCGAGAAATGTTTACAGTGTGTGAAGATCTGTCCCTCCGGGGCGCTGGAAAACTGGAAAGGCAACTATTCTTCTCAGACCGGGTGGGTGATTAACAAAGAAAGATGTGCCCATTATATTTTTGTGGTCAATCAGGGGAAACGCTGCGGAATGTGCGTGAAGGCCTGTACTGGAAAGTAAAAGCTGTAATTTTGGTAAACTGCTTTACTGCATAAAACCCGGAGATGGGCTACCCTTGAGGGGGAGGGATTTCTGTGAAAAAACTTTTGTGTTGCGGCATATTGGCACGGGAATTGGAGCACTTGCTACGGGAATGTCAGGCGGAGATCAGTTACCTGGATCCGGCGCTCCATGTGGACCTGGATAAACTGGCAGCGGAACTTGAAAAAGGCATGCAACAGGTGGAGGAAGGTGCGGCACTGGTTTTGGGTACGCAGTGTCATCCTGATCTGGCGAATCTTATAGCAGGTAAGCGGATGCGCGGTATTCAGGCTAAAAACTGCATAGAAATGCTTCTGGGTGATGAAATGGCCAGGATGGACAGCGAGGCAAAAACGTTTTATATTACCGGCGGGTGGCTGGAGAACTGGCGGAGCATATTTATTGAAGGCCTGAAGTGGGATGAGATTGACGCCAGGCAGAACTTCGGCTATTATGACCGTATAGTGCTCCTTGATACCGGAATATGGCCTGTTGATGATGAAATGATCCTGGAATTTTATGAATATACCCGGGTACCCATTGAAATGGTCCCTGTCACACTGGATCATCTGCGTAAACTGCTGGAGCAAGTTCTCTGAAAAGAAGGTGGATAGATTGTCAAAGCAGATCCGCTGTATGAAAGACCTGGCGGTCTTCTCTACTCTAGATATTCCCGAACGGAATAAGATCGGCGAACTGGCCTGCAAGAGATTCTACGGCAAGAACGAGTTTCTCTTCCGGGACGGGGATGCGGCCGATACTATTTACCTGATTAAGTCGGGTAAGATCAAGCTTTTTAAAGTGTCGGCGGGCGGAAAAGAAATCATTCTCGATATTCTCAAAGGAGATGACTTTTTTGGCGAAAATACGTTTTTTGACCAGGCTGAGCATACCATGAATGCCCAGGCCATGGAGGATACGTATATTTGCTCGTGTACCAAAGAGCACTTTGCTGTGCTGTTGCAAAATCCCCAGACTTCTATGAAAATTATTCAACTGTTGGGGGAAAAACTAAACAACTACACCAATCAGGTGGCAAGCATAGCCTTCCATGATGTGAAAGGCAGGGTTGCGGCCACCTTGCTTAAACTGGCCGGAGAGTATGGTTCCCGTTCGCCGGAGGGAACGACCATTGATATTGAGTTAACTCATAATGACCTGGCCAGCCTGGTGAATGCTTCCAGAGTTATGGTGTCTAACGTCGTGGGCAGCCTGAGGCAGGATGGCATTATCGCAACAAAAGACCACCGTTTTATTCTCCTTGACCCGGATGCGCTGTCGGCTGCAGTGGAGAATCCAGCGTAACCGGAGGCGACATTATGAAGAGTCCAAAAAAAACAGCTAATAGTGGTGCAGTGGATGAGATACAAACGATTGTGGCCGGTCTGGATGTCATGTCTTCCCTTCTAACCGAAGTGAAAGCCGGTTCAAAACTGGGTAAAACGTTTGTATTGTTGCTGAATCTCTTTCTGCTGGAAAACAGGCAGCCGGACGGTTGTAAAACGATTGCGGATCTGTCTGTACAGAGTCTGGCCGATTCAGTGAACATGGACTGCGAGGAATTAACGGGTATTTTAAGCTATTTAACAGAACAGGGCCTGATTGATTGTCAGACAAAATAAAACGCCGCAGCCGGCGTTTTTATTTTGTCTTTAATTGTGTAAAACAGTTTACTGCGATATCTGCCTACCGGTTATATAATGAACGCATAACCTGCCGAGAGGCAAATTAAAAGGAGTGTTGCAGATGTCAGTACGTGAGACTATTAAAGGCCAGATTGTTGGAGCGTTGCAGGGAGCAAAATTTCCCATAGCCACACCGGAAGATTTACTGGCTGCGTTCCCTAACGGAGCCGATACCACTTGTCAGGCCGGTGACTTAAAGGTAACTGCCGGACAGGCCGGCCAACTGCTAACTGCGGCTGATTTCCCCTTCAAAAGCGCCGAAGATGTAGGCGAAACCATTGTCAGCCGGGCTGGTCTTTAAAATTTCAGAACCATAAAAAGGGACACTTGACTGTCCCTTTTTTATGACCAAGGCTCATCTTGCAATTATATCGATATTTTGATAGAATTTGCATATATTTCTGAAAAGGACAAAACGGTAACGATCGTCAGAATCCTGTATAGCAGACGTTATTGGGAAAATTTAATTTAAAACTGTCAGGAGGCGCAAAACTGTCGGGCATCCCTCTGACAGTTTTTTATTTAAGGGGGAGAATGGCTTCCATGACCTGGCGGAAAACCGCGGGAGCCGAAAAGCCGCGGCGACTTTCGATGAAGACGGCAACTACGAGGGGATCTTCCATGGGAGCGAAGCCGGCAAACCAGTAGTAACTCTCTCCTTCACGTCCGGTCTGAGCCGTTCCGGATTTGCCGGCGGCGGTGTAGTACGGGCTTGCGGCGTCTCTGGCGGTGCCGGATGTCACCACTTCCTGCATCATAGACGTTAACAGCCTTGCTGTGGCGGGAGCTGTCACTCTGGCGCCGTACTGCACAGGAAAGCGGCGTACAGTGGTGCCGTTTTTGTCGGTGATTTCCGAGACCAGGCGGGGGTAGACATCGCGGCCCTGATTGGCGATGGCGGCCATCATCCTGGCCAGCTGTAACGGTGTGGTTTCCACAAGGCCCTGGCCGATGGAGGCGTTTGCCAGGTCGCCAAGGAATGGAAGTTCTTCGGGGGTAGGGATGTTGCCGGGAGATTCACTGCTTAAGGGTAGTCCGGCGGTTCGACCCAGGGTAAATTGTTGTGCTGTTTCGATGACGGTTTCCCGGCCCAGTTGTTGGCCGAGTTGAATAAAGTAGGCGTTGCAGGAAACTGCCAGCGCTTTTTTTAAATCAACTTCTCCGTGAACATTTCCCTGATAGCAGGAGATTGTGCGGTCTCCAACTTCGATGGAACCTGTGCATGTGTAAGTTTCCCTGTGGTCGAGACGGTTTTCCAGGGCTGCGGCGGCCAGCACTACTTTAAAAACCGAGCCCGGGGAATATTTTTGTATCGCTTTATTAACAAAGGGTGTATGGGGGTTTGAGTCCAGTTGGCTGTAATCCTGGGCGCTGATTCCCCGGTAGAGTAGGCGGGGGCTAAAGTCGGGAAAAGACGCCATGGCCAGGATATCGCCGTTTTTCGGGTCAAGGACGACGATGGCGCCACTTTCCATCGTTCGCCTGCCTATCTGTTCCACAACTGCCTGGATATTGCGGTCGATGGTAGTGACTACATTGTACGGGCGGCGAATGTTGCTTTCACTCCATTCCCTGAAGCCAAGTCCGTCTATCAGGCGTCCCTGGCCGTCCATGACGACAGCCAGGGCAGACGGTCGACTGGCAGATAGAGATGCATCAAAATAACGTTCCAGACCGGACATGGCTCTGTATGTCAGCTCCACATAATTAGGGGCTTTCTTTCGTGTGGCATGGGGCTGAATGTAGCCGGTAATGTGTGGGGCTAAAGTATTGGGGCCATATCGATCTTCCTCATGGATAGGTATGAGTCCGGGAATCGGGTTATCCTGAAGCTGGCGAAACGTGCTGGCATCCACATTGCGAATCACGTGGACACTGTTCTCATCGTCCAGCTCATACTGAGCTAAGACCTGATGGGAATCATCCTCTAAACCAGGGCTGAATGATACTAAAGCCGGCTCCCACCGGGTGTCAAGGAGTGACGTGCCGTTGCGGTCGAGAATCTGACCGCGGCCGGTGGCATACACATGACGTAGTGAGCGCTGAATCACCGCTGCTTTGGCATATTCGCCGCCGTGGATAATTTGCAGCATAAAAATGCGGCCGGTAAGGACAAAACCGGTCAGAAAAAAGAAAAACAATAGAATAGCGATTCTTCTTTGGCGATACGGTCTGCGCATAAAAACACCCCCAGGAGACTTAAAAGATTAGTCTTCTCACCGGGGGCGTTTTTTATTCAGCGTTATTCGCGCTCTGGTACTTTTCTGCGGACCAGAGAATATTCTTCCACCGGAAAAGGAACATCAAAGCTCACATGCTCCTGGACACGGATGGCATCAGTGATTGGTTGACAATCGGAACTTTTGAGGTTACTGACAGTAATCTCGCGGCTGTCTGTTTTTGGCCCGACAATCTCCAGGGTTTCCCCGGCGGCAAAGCGGTTGCGCATTTCCACTACGGCACGGCCCTGTTGATATTCACGGACGACGCCGACAAATTCGTGGCTGGCTACTTGTGCTGTTGTTTCGTAGACCTGCCCGTCACGGCCCGGGTTGCCGGTAACAAAGCCGGTAGAGTATGGACGGTGGCTGATCTTTTCCAGTTCTTCATGCCAATTCGGGTCAGGGGCGAAGTGATCCGGGTCTGCCAGGTATGTGTCCAGCGCCCGGCGGTATGCCCGGGTGACGGTGGCTACATAGTAGGCGCTTTTCATTCTGCCTTCTATTTTGAAGCTGTCGATGCCCAGGGCTGTTAACTGCGGTATGTGGTCGATTAACCGCAAGTCCCGGGCGTTAAATATGTAGGTGCCACGCTCGTCTTCTTCCACGGGGAGGTACTCGCCGGGCCTTTTCTCTTCCATCAGGTGATACTTCCAGCGGCAGGCCTGGGCGCATTCTCCCCGGTTGGCACTGCGGCCTTCCATGTACTGGCTCAGGTAACAGCGGCCGGAATAGGCCCAGCACATGGCCCCGTGAATAAAGAGTTCCAGTTCCATCGTCGTATGGGAGCGGATTTCTTTGATGGCCTCCATGGATAGTTCCCTGGCCAGGACGACACGGGAAGCTCCCTGGTCCTGCCAGAAGCGGGCGGCACGCCAGTTGGTGGTATTGGCCTGGGTACTGATATGGCGGGGCATTTGGGGAAGGACTTCGCCGGCTAAGGCAAAAACGCCGGGATCCGCAATAATCAGGGCGTCCACTCCGGCATCTGCCAGGGAAGTTAAGTAGGCGGGTATGTCACGGATGTCATCGTTGCCGGCAAAAATATTGACCGTGGCATATACCTTGACGTCACGATCGTGGGCAAAGGCGATTCCTTCACGGAGATCTTCTTCATCGAAATTTCCGGCGAAGGCGCGCATACCGTACATTTTCCCTGCAAGGTAGACGGCGTCTGCTCCATAGATGACCGCCATTTTCAGTTTTTCCAAATCACCGGCGGGCGCCAGTATCTCAGGTTTCTTTGTCAAGTTCATTGCCTGTTTCTCCTGGCTTTTGCCTTATTGGCCTCGTGCTCTGCCAGCGTTTTACCAAAATAATGTCCGCCGCTTCCATCGTCTTTGGCCACGTAATAAAAGTAGCGGGTTTCAGCCGGATAAAGAACGGCCATCAGCGACTTTTGACCGGGAGAAGCAATGGGTCCCGGAGGGAGACCGCGTACTTTGTACGTGTTATAAGGAGAGTCTACTTCCAAATCTTTAAAGAGTACCGTGGTTTTGTGTTGTCCCAGGGCATAAAGGACGGTGGCGTCAATCTGCAGCGGCATTCTAATTCTCAGACGGTTATGCAGAACACTGGCAACCAGTTCCCGTTCCGATGCCACCTGCACCTCCCGTTCTACCAGAGAAGCCAGTGTCACCACTTCGTGGGTTGTCAGGCCCAGTTCTTCGGCCCGTTCCCTCATTTCCGGGGTGAATACTTCTTCCAGTCGGTCCCGCATTCTGCGTAAAATGGTTTCTGCAGAAACGCCTTCATCAAAGACATAGGTGTCGGGATACAGATAGCCCTCCAGGGTGTGACGCATTCCCGGGACGCTTTGCCCCAAAGCAGGTACGGTGTTGCCTGCCAGATCCATAAATTCTTCGTAATCAACGAACCCGCGTTGAGAAAGCCGTTGTGCAATCTGTTCCAGCGTCAATCCCTCGGGAATGGTGATGCTCACCGTGGGCCGGTAGACATTGCCGGCGGCCAGTTCGGTGAGGATTTCATCAATGGTCAGTCCGTAGTGAAGCTGATAATTCCCAGCCTTTAAACTCTGATCCAGATTGCGGTATCTGGCATAGTAACGGAAAACCAGCGCATGACGAACCAAGCCTGCGTCCTGTAGCGTTTCTCCAATATGCATTGAAGAAGCCCCGGGGGCGATGGTAACCAGAACGGGTTCCCGGGCCACTGCAGGGGTATCTACAGGCTGCAGCCAGCTATTAATTTGCAGGGCTAATAAGCCAAACGCTACGGCAAGGAGGAACGTGAGCCCCCCCAATATCCGTAGCGGTGTCCGCATTGTCATGTTGTCCCTCCGTCAGTTACAGTTCGTCGTCTTCGTCCTCTTCGTCATCGATGCCTGCCTGTTCTTCCCAGGCTGCGGCAACGGCTTGCCATTCATCGTCGTCTTCGACGACCAGTAATGTTTGCTCATCATCATTTTCTACGATACGAAAGATAACTGCTTCCTGCTCTTCTTCATCAGCGTCAACCATACCTTCATCAGCAGGTACAAGAATTGCGTATTCCTGTTCATTAACCATCAGGATATCAAGAACCATAAATGAGTGCTCCTGTCCTTCCTCATCCACCAATGTAACTAAATCCTCACGTAAATCTGTCATTTAATTATACACCTCTTCTCAAAGTTGAGTAAACGCCTATATTCTTTACATATTTACACATTATTATCCGGTTTGGCGGGAATAGGGTTTGCGTGCATATAGTTCTGCAAAATAAGTACCGCCGCCATCTTATCAATCACTTTCCGACGCTTGGCACGGCTAACGTCCGCTGAGATTAACATCCGTTCCGCTTCCATCGTCGTTAAGCGTTCATCCCATAATTTAACCGGCAACTCCAGGGATTCGGCCAGTTTCCCGGCGAATTCCGCTGCCATTTCAGCCCGGGGGCCTATGGTGTTATTCATATTCTTCGGATATCCTACGACAATGATGCCCACTTCCCACTGGGTTACCAGTTTCTTTAGCCGCGCAATGTCCTTTTCCCAATCACTGCGGTGAATCACTTCCAAGCCCTGGGCTGTCCACCCCAGTTCATCGCTAACGGCCACCCCAATGGTTCTGTCCCCCACATCCAGGCCAAGTATACGCATCGCACACCCCCTTAAGTTAAAAGATTTTTAAGCAAAAGTCGGGACAAAACGCGCCGCAATAGCCGCAAAGGATACATTCTTCAGCGTTAATTTCCACTTTGCCCTGTAAGATGATAAGTGCACCCTGGGGGCAATGGGAAACACATTCTCCGCAACCCTGACACCAGTCATGGGCATAAAGCCGCCGTGTTTGTTTCTGCAATTCCCCTGCCAGTTCGTCCGGCACCGGTTGCCCGGAAAAAAGCAAACTGTTATAGCGTATTTCCTCAATGGAAACCATCCCCACGGCTACGGCATCGAGCACGGGAAGTTCCAGAACAAAACGGAGCGCTTCCGCATTTTGGCCGGCCAGATGGCCGCCTCCCAGCGGTTTCATGCCGAAAACTCCAACGCCTGCCCGGTGAAGATCTGCAAGGACAGCCAGCATCTCTGTGACTGTGCCGTCTTGAATACCTATCCCCTTCATATTGACCAAAGGGTGAACCACATCGATTTCGGGCATCTGCCGTGCTGCGCGAAGTGCCGCCACGGTGTGGCAGGAAAAGCCCACTGCCTGGACAAGCCCTTCTTCTTTGGCTTCCAGCAAGTACTCCAATGCGTCCCGGTGTCCGGCCAGTGTCAACGCCGATTCTTGTTCGTGGAGCAGGAAAATATCGACGGTGGGGACATCCATCTCTGTCAGTGCCCGCATCAGGCTCTCCCGCATACCGGCACGGGTGTAATCATAGGATTTAGATGCCAATACCGGTCTTTGTTTTCGGTGTCGGATAGCCTGGCGAATATGCGGATAGGTACCGTACAGATCAGCGGTATCAATAAAATTGACCCCGAGGTCCAGGGCCAATTCGATGAGAGTAGCCCCATTACTGACAGACAGATTGGCCTGAAGGGGACCTATCGTTAATGAACCGAAGCAGAGCCTGGATACATTAAGACCGGTTCTGCCCAAACGTCGGTATTGCATTTTATCTAACTCTTATCAAGCTGCTGCAGGTAGTTGCCGACCAATTCTTCCAGCAATTCGTCCCTTTCCAGCTTGCGGATTAATACTCGTGCATTATTGTGGCTGGTAATATAGGCCGGGTCCCCGGATAACAGGTAACCGACGATCTGGTTGATGGGATTATAGCCCTTCTCTTTGAGCGCATCATAGACCACACTAAACACATCTTTAGCCTGATATACCTCGTCATCCATTTTCCGCTTAAATTTCATCGTCTGGTCAAAAGAGCCGTCCATACCCTCACCCCCCGGCATAGTTTATACTTACTTAGTTCTGCTTGTAAGCTTGTTTTCCTTTTTATTTCTTCCCTTGTTTTTCCACCAGTATGTCCACTTTTTGCAGCGCTCCGGCTAAATCAGCGGGATTCTTGCCGCCGGCCTGAGCCATGTCCGGGCGTCCGCCGCCACCGCCGCCGGTGAGTTTAGCCACTTCACCGATGAGCTTGCCGGCATGGTAACCTTGTTTCACTAAATCCTGTGTGACGGCAGTGACAAGAAGCACCTTGCCTTCAGAGACGGCACCGAGCACGATAATGCCTGACTGCATTTTATTTTTCAGCCGGTCTGCCATCTCCCGCAAAGTTTCCATGTTTCCAGCGGATACCTGGGCACTGATGACGGGAACACCGCTCTTTTCAGAGAATTTTTCCAGCAGCCCGTCTACTTCCATACCGGCCAGTTTCAGTTGCAACCGTTGGTATTCCCTTTGCAGTTCTTTATGTTCACCGATGAAATCGGCAATCTTATCCGGGAGAAGCTCAGCCGGTGTTTTTAGCTGCGCTGCGGCAGATTCAAGAAGCTTTCTGCGCTCATCAAAGTAGCGATAGGCGCCGCCGCCGGTCAGCGCTTCAATACGGCGCAACCCGGCACCGATACCGGACTCGGAGATGATTTTGAACAAGCCGATTTCGCCGGCACTACCCACATGGGTGCCGCCGCACAGTTCCATGCTGTAGTCACCCACCCGCACGACACGGACAGAATCTCCGTATTTTTCCTCAAAAAGTGCTGTGGCGCCAATTTCCTTGGCTTCATCCATATTTGTCAGTGTAACATTAACAGGAGGATTCTCCCAAATTTTCTCGTTTACCCGTTTTTCCACTTCTGTCAGCTGCTCCGGGGAGACAGCGCTTAAATGGGTGAAATCAAAACGCATTCTTTCGGATGAGACCAGGGAGCCGGCCTGTTTTACGTGTTCGCCCAGTACTTCCCGCAGTGCACGGTGCAACAGGTGGGTAGCCGTATGGTTCCGGCAGATACCGCTCCGTGTTGTCAAATGAACAACGGCAGAAGCAGCGTCCCCTTCTGCAACCATTCCCACGTCTACTTTGCCCCGGTGGACAACCTGGTCATTGGGTGTCATGATGGTGTCGAGCACAGTAACAGAGCCACCGGGCGTCCTGATAATACCGGTGTCGCCCACCTGCCCCCCTCTTTCGCCGTAGAATGGAGTTACGGCAAGGACGATATCAACATCTTCGCCTTCGCTTGCCGATGTAACCCGCTCACCTTTTTGAAAGAGAGCCAGAATCGATGATACAGTATCGAGTGTGTCATAGCCGACAAACTCAGTTTTTACATCATCAAGCTGTTGCCACATACTTTCTTCTTTGCTGTAAACCGCGGTGCCGCGGGCACTGCGGCCCCGTTCACGCTGCGCTTCCAAAGCGTCCTGGAAACCCTGCTCATCCAAGGTTAGTTCATGTTCAGCCAGGATCTCTTTCGTTAAATCAACAGGAAACCCAAACGTATCATAGAGTTTAAAAGCGGCGTCACCGGGGAAGACTCCCCGTTTGCCGATCTTCCACATTTGCTCATTTAGAATCTTCATACCCTGTTCCAGTGTTTCGTGGAAACGTTCTTCTTCCAGGCGAACCACTTTTTCAATATACTCCTGCCCTTTAACCAGTTCCTGATAAAATTCTCCGTATTCCCGGACAACCGTATCTACTGCTTTGTACAGGAACGGTTCGCCCACACCCAGCAGTTTGCCGTGGCGCACAGCACGCCGTAACAACCGGCGCAGCACATAACCGCGGCCTTCATTCCCGGGCAGAATCCCGTCACCGATCATAAATGAAATTCCACGCAAATGCTCGGTGATAATCCGCAAAGATATGTCCTTACTGTTATCACTGCCGTATACGGCACCGGTTACACTGCTGAAATGATCGAGTAAGGGCCGTACCGTGTCAATTTCAAAAAGGTTATTAACCCCCTGCAGCACGACGGCCAGGCGCTCCAAGCCAGCGCCGGTATCAATGTTCTTTTTCGCCAGCGGCTGGTAGCTGCCATCTTCAACACAGTTAAACTGAGTAAAAACCAGGTTCCATATTTCCAAGTAGCGGTCGCAATCACAACCTACTTCACAGTTCGGCCGGCCGCAGCCGCGCTCTGCGCCTAAATCGTAATAGATTTCCGAGCAGGGGCCGCAGGGGCCTTGTCCGATTTCCCAAAAATTATCTTCTTTGCCCAACCGGAAAATCTTTTCCGGCGGCAGGCCGATTTGTTTGTTCCAGATGTCAAACGCTTCGTCATCATCCTGAAAAACACTGACATAGAGCCTGTCCTCCGGAAGCTTATATCCGGTGGTCACTAAATCCCAGGCCCAGGCAATGGCTTCTTCCTTAAAATAGTCACCAAACGAAAAGTTACCCAGCATTTCAAAGAAGGTGGCGTGCCGGGACGTGCGGCCGACGCGCTCAATATCGGGGGTACGCACGCATTTCTGGCAGGTGGCCATCCGCGGCTGCGGCGGCGTTTTTTCTCCGGTGAAATACGGTTTTAACGGCGCCATACCGGCTCCGACTAAAAGAAGCGTGGGGTCGTTTTGTGGTATGAGTGAAAAACTGGGCAGTACGAGATGATCGTGTTTCTTAAAATATTCTAAAAATACAGACCGGATATCTTTGGACTTCATGCCAAAACCTCCCTGAAAGCGTTTCAAAATCCATTATATAGATGAATAAGAAGTGTGTCAATAAACGGCGAAATACTAACGGTTTGCGGCCAGGTCGACGGCGTGTTTTAAGAAAATTCGCAGCACCGCCGCAAATGGGACAGCAAAGATAAGTCCGGCCAGCCCAAACAACCGTCCGCCGACAATTAAGACAAAGATCACAATCAGGGGATGGAGGCCAAGGCTGCGACCCAGTACCTGCGGCGCAATGACCTGGCTTTCCAACTGCTGGACAATAATGATTACGATGATAACCTTTAATACCAGAGCAGGCGAATTTAACAGTGCGATGAGTACAGCGGGCACGGCACCGATGAGCGGACCGAAATAGGGAATGATGTTCGTGAAGCCGGAGATGATGCCCAAAATCAGTGCAAACTCCACACCCAACAGCAACAGTCCCACATACGTTAACAAACCCACAATAAAACAAATAAAGAGCATGCCGCGAAAATACGCACCAAGGGTACGATCCATCTCACTGCCTACGGTCGCCACCCACTTACGGTAGCGTTTGGGAAAAATAAGCACCAGAGAACGCTTCAGGCTGTCCATGTCCCGCAAAATATAATAGACCAGCAGAGGAATGATTAAAATAGTGAACATATGGGAGAACAAGCCGAGAATTGTACCTGTTACCCGTTCAAGAATATCCTGCAGATTATTTTGCAGCGCCATAATATTCTGATCCAAAACGGCACGAACACTCTCAGGCAGGTTAAACCGCTGGTAATCCGACTGCAGGTGACCAATGAATGCCTGAAACCGACCGGTGTACTCCGGGATCATTTCACCCAATTTCTGCAGTTCAAAGATAAGTGTGGGGATGGTGCCGACACCAATTAAAAAGAGCAGAGAAAAAAAAACGGCGTAAATAAGCAGAATCCCCAGGTAGCGCGGCATACGGCGGCTTTCCAGGAATTCCACCAGGGGATTTAAAATATAGGCAATAATAATAGCGAGAAAAAAGGGCAACAGGACCATGAAGGCCTGGGCTCCGCCCCGGAAAAACCAATATAGCAGGGCAATAATAACGAAGATTACCAGGGCCAGTACCCCATAGCGAAAATAAAGAACGCGATCTTCCCTGTGACGTTCCAAACGGCCCACCCCCCGTTTATCCAGTTTATCTATATGCGGGGATTATTACCCTCATTCGGCCAACCCGATTATTTCCTCTGCCTGGGCTTCCGCTTCGGCCATCTCGTCCAAGGACACCAGGGTTCCCTCTTCATCCACATAATACGCCGTAAACTCATCAGGACTACGCACACAGAATTCCACAAAACAGTTCCAGCAGTAATACTGACCGGTTCCCACCTTGCCAGTGTCGATACTGCTGCAGATTGGACAATTCATTTTAATCACCTCAGTATTTACTCTTTGCGGAAGTCAATAATCAGCGCATCTTCCCCGATAGAAAGTAATGGTTGCTGCTCCATGACAGACCGGCCGCTTAAAATATCATCGATTAGCCCGGAAGAAAGACGCCATCCCGCTATCTTACCGGTCCCTTCATCAAAGAGAATGTCTTCTACCACGCCCAGTTCATCGCCGGACTTCGTTAACATCCGTTTTCCCAGGACCCTGTTGGTAGGATGCCCGTCAACGGCAGGATGTTCACCATGAGGGGCCAACCCTTCCCGGGCTACAATCACAGCACCATTTCCCAGCCCTAAAATATCCCTGAAGGCGAATATCTTTTTCTGCGGTAGCCAGCCGCCCCCTTCCGCCACAAAGGCGACAATAGCCTCACCGTCCCTGTCTAGCAACCATTCACTGACCCGGCCCAGTTCACGGCCGTTGGCAGCATGAACAACAGAAAGGCCTGTAATCTCACTGGAAAAACGCACGGTGGCACCCCCAAAAACCTGCAAAGTAGTATACCCTGTTCTTCAACATTCCATTCAACTGGTATAGCTTTCCAACAACTGCATGAGCTCTTGCGTCGTTGAGAACGGCACGCCTTTTTCCAACTGATCCCGGACATCATCCCTGACTTCAAATTCCGTAACATACTGCAGTATTCCGTTTGGCGGGTTTCCCTGAAAAATAGCAATTCGCTCGCCGTGAACCCCAAGATAGCCGTGCAGGAAAACGTCCCGCTCCGGCTCCCGGTGCGTGTTCTGCTCTACAACAGGTGGAGAACTTTGCTCCGGCATCTCTTGCGGCATCGCAGGCGGCGGCAAGGGAGTCTCGCCGCTGTCCGGCCCCCTCAATGACGCCGCAGCAACAACTGCGACCAGTGCTAAAAGAATGATGGCCATAATAATCCCGCTTCTTTTTTTACGACGTCTGCGCAAATAAAAAACCCCCCTTGCACGGTCTTGTTAATACAATTCCCGTGCGGGAGGTGTTTATACAGTTTCTACTCGTTCTCAAGCTTTTCAAGTATATCGGCAGGCACATCCAGATTGCTGTAAACACTTTGCACATCGTCATGGTCTTCCAGTGCTTCAATCAAGCCCAACGCTTTTCTGGCGTTCTCCAGGTTATCCACTTCTACTGTATTTTCCGGGATCAGGCTGATTTCTGCTTCACTGAACGTTACTCCCTGGCTTTCCAGCTTCTCTTTCACCGTTTCAAATTCCTCAGGAGCAGTATAAATTTCATAAACACCATCTCCGGCTGCAAAATCTTCTGCTCCCGCATCCAGAACCATCATCATCAGTTCGTCCTCATCATACCCTTCTCTGTCCACAGCCAGGTAACCCCGTCGCTTAAACATCCAGGCAACACAGTTGCTCTCTCCCAGACTGCCATTCCGCCGGGAAAAAATATGACGGATTTCACCGACTGTCCGGTTACGGTTATCTGTGAGGATGTCCAGCATAATTGCCGTCCCTGCAGGCCCGTATCCTTCGTAAATAATTTCTTCGAAGTTCACGCCTTCCAGATCCCCGGTGCCCTTTTGTATGGCCCGCGCAATATTATCATTGGGCATATTAACCGCCCGTGCTTTTTGCAGTGCCAGTCGCAGGCGGAAGTTGCTATCCGGGTCGCTGCCGCCCTGCCGGGCCGCGGCCATCAATTCCTTGGATATTTTCGTAAAGATTTTCCCTTTGGCCGCATCAACCCGTGCTTTTCTATGTTTAATGTTGGCCCATTTTGAGTGACCCGCCACGATTTTCTCCTCCCGTTTAACGCCTGCGCAGTTCGCTTAGCACGCAGGCCCGTAGTGCTTCTATTTTATTACCTTTGGCTAAATCCATGGCTTCCAGGGAATCGGCCCCCGGCTGCATCCAGATATACTTAATTCCCTGCTCCGCACACTGCGGAATTAAGCCAGTGGTCACGGAGGGGGGAACAACACAATTCACCACATCCGGCGTTTCCGGCAGGGATGCTAAATCCGGATAGACGTGATCTCCGTCCATTTCTGTTAAATGCGGGTTCACAGCATACACTGTATAACCAGCCCGCTTCAGCCTGTCATATACTTTAAAGCCATACTTGCTCCGGTCGGCAGAAACACCGACCACCGCCCAGACTTTTTTATCCAACATTTCATCTGTTACCGACACTCTGATTCCTCCAATCTGAATACCCTTTACATTTTACCACCAAATCTTTTGCCGGACAATATATAATTCATTGCGTTTTGCGAACCCGGGGACGGTTCTCACGTTGCAAAACTGCAATTCGGGGACGGTTCTCAAATTGCAAAACTATGCTGCTGGTACTTGCTATAACGTACGGTGGATATAGCAGCACGCGCTGCATTCTATGGAATGCTAATACAGGCGCTGTTCACGATATCGATACCGGGCAGCCGGCCCAGTTCCTTTACCAGCCGAAACATGGCCAGATCCTTTTGCTTGGCTTCCACCATCACATCGAAATCGGACGGGTATTCTTTTAATATTTTTAGTATGGGGTAGATGTCATCCGGGTTGATAAAGTCATGATGGCTACGAAAATCGGTTTCGCTTCTCGGACTGGAGATATGGAGCTTTGGCCGCAAACCTGTGTTTTCCCAGGTGCGAATAAACCGGGGCAGTATATCCTCGAGATCGCTATCCTCTTCATGGTTGCAGGTATGGTGGTGTACATCAAAAACAAAAGGTATCTGTAATTTTTCACATAGGTAGAGGGTTTCACGGGCAGTAAAGGTTTTGTCATCATTCTCCAGCGTTAACCGTTTAGCAATGCCGTTTGGTATACGCGCCCAGTTTTCCAGGAAGCGTTCCAGGGAGCTTTCTTTATCATTGTAACCGCCCCCGACGTGAATAATCAGTTTTGCGTAATCGTCCAACCCCATAGCATTAAAAATAAGGCAATGATGGGCCAAATCAGTCACGGATGCCGTAAAGACTTCCTCTCTGGGAGAATTAATTAAAGTATAGTGGTCAGGGTGAAAGCTAACGCGGATGCCGTTCTTCCTGATAAACCTGCCGAGTTCAGCTAACGGCTGCTTTAGCTCCCGCAGGTAACCCCAGTGAACGAGGTCAGGATGGGTAGCCAGAGGAATAATTTTAGATGAGAACCGGTATAGCCTTACGTGGTTCGCTGCGCAATAATGAAGCAGGCGCAAGCAGTTCGTCAGGTTTTCACGCGCAATCTGCCGAACTTTCTCAAGCGCCGTATCAGGGCTGCTTTCATATAGTTTACGGTATGTTTTATGGGTGACAGCCTTGGAAGGGGAGGCATGTTCAAGAGTCATGGATATGGCCACAAAACCAAAGTAAACGAGCATCGTACTCACCTGCGTTTTTTTGTAGTATGTTACCCCTTTATTCAGCGAATAATAGGGGTAGTGTTTTGATAAGGATGCAATATAGTGAGCTCACAAATAATTGACTTTAAGACGCCACCCCATTCTTACTGGATGGCTTCAACAGACAGAACAGACTACCCGGTTTTGTGTGAAGATGTACACGTTGATGTTGCTATCATTGGCGGAGGAATTTCCGGTATTACCTGTGCGTATCTGCTAAAAAAAGAAGGGTACCGTGTGGCAGTTATTGAAGCGTAAATATCTTCTCCCTCTGGCTGGGCAGATTCCCGGCAACGGAAGCCACATCTTTGAACAAACCAGGATTTTTGATATTGATGGAGACAGTCCATATATTCTTAAATCGGTGAAGAGAAACAAAGTAACGGCTGATAAAGTGATTATTGCCTCTCATTACCCGATTTATAATAAGGCGGGGTTGTATACGGCGAGAATATATCCTGACCGGTCGTATGTTGTGGCGATAAAAGCGGAGGAGCCCTATCCAGGCGGTATGTATATTAATGCTGAAACGCCCAGTCGTTCGTTACGCTTTCAACCATTTGAAGGTGGAAAGCTGATTCTGGTTGGCGGTGAGAACCATAAAACCGGACAGGGCGGGGATACCACACAGCACTATCAAAAGCTGGTGGATTTTGCCCGCGACACGTTTACAGTTGAAGAGATTCTTTATCGATGGTCCACTCATGACTGCATGACGGTGGATAGTTTGCCTTATGCCGGCTATTTCACAGCAGATAAACAGAATTTGTTTGTGGCTACCGGCTACCAGAAATGGGGCATGACCAACAGTATGGCTGCATCCATGGTCATGGCATGATGTTTATAATCCTTCACGACAGACCATTGCTGCCTCGGCCAAAACATTTGTGGTGGAAAACCTGAATGTGGCGGCACAATTAGTAAGCGGTAAGCTCACATCTTTGCCCAAAGATGTTGACATCAACAACGGGGAAGCAAACGTTTTTGATATCGACGGTGACCGGGTAGGAGCATACCGGGATCAGCAGGGTACCCTACATATTGTAGATACCACCTGTACCCATCTGGGTTGTGAATTAAATTGGAACTCCGCAGAGACGTCCTGGGATTGTCCATGCCACGGGTCAAGGTTTACCTATGAGGGTGAAATTATTGAAGGCCCTACAGTTAAACCTTTAAAGACGGGGAAAGAACAAATTGACTAATAGCAAAAGAATTGTGTAGTTCATATTTAAGGCTCAACCGTCTGCTGATAAGCGATAGTTGAGCCTTCTTTAGAAAAATTATCCACTTATTTTTCTTTAAATTATTTCAAGATCTCCAAACAAGGTGGGCATCTCCACAGCACCGACGTTATAAACATAAATACGGTTCCGGCCGTTTATTTTAGCATGGTAAAGAGCGTCATCGGCTCTTTGCAACAGTGCCTCATCCGTTACTGCGTGGATGGGATAAACGGCTATCCCAAGACTGACGGTAATCTGAATTTTATTTCGTCCGATCTGAAAAACGGCTTGTTCCACTGTGCCGCGGATTTTTTCAGCCACGGCAACCGCACCGTCAAGGTCTGTTTCAGGCAGGATAACTAAAAATTCTTCACCGCCGTAACGTATGCAGGTATCAATATCACGGACATGATCATGTACGATTTCAGCCAACTGCTTTAGTACCTGATCTCCGTCCAGGTGGCCGTACGTATCATTTATTCGTTTAAAAAAGTCTATATCTGCCATGAGTAAGCTGAAATTTCGGTCATATCTGTCAGCACGCCTTAATTCCCTTTCCATTTCCTGCCGGAGCAGACGACGGTTGCCAAGGCCGGTCAACTCGTCTGTCAGAGAGAGGACAGACACTTGCTGAAACAGCAGATATTTTTCCAGAGATAATGCCAAATGTTCGACTATAGGCTCCAGAATATCCAGGTCTTGTTCTGAATAGTTGCCCGGCCTCCGGGAATTTAAGATAAATACGCCGATAATTTCATCTTTTACCCGGATAGGTATACGTACAGCGGAACGGATTCCCTCTTTAAACAAAGCGTCGTCTTCATAGAAAAGCCGGTTTACACTTAAATCATTCTCAAACTGAGGCCTCTTATGCTGCAGCACCCATTCTACCGATGTATTCGCCAGGGGCAAAATCTGGCCCTCCGGAAGAGTGGTCTGATGGGTTGCCGCCAATAAAAAAACACGCACATTCATTTTGTCTTCTTCAATCAAAACGATAACACACCGGTCATAGTCAATCAGCTCTCTGATTTTAACAGCAAAGTTCTCGTAGATTTCCTGCAGGTCCAGACTGGAATTAATAACCTTGGTTATTTCATTTAATACAAACATGGTCCGCTTTTCGGATGACACCTGATGGTAGAGCCGTGCTTTTTCCAAAGCAAGGCCTAATGCCTGGGCCACACTTGTTATAAACTGTACTTTAGTGGCAGAAAATCGTCTTTTGCGCCTACTGTTTAATAACAGGGTGGCGACCAATTCATTGCCGGTATACAGAGGAATGGCGGCGGCAGAATTGATGTTCCGGGCAAGCTCAACAGGTAAGTATGGAGAGGACTCTTCAGATCGTATGTTCTCTAAAAAAATCGGCCTCTTTTCAGCAACGGCCCTGGAGATTAGATTATAGGGTTTTTGCAGCGGCACGGTTTGCAATGTTTCCACAAGACTTGCATCCATCCCGTTTTGAACAAGCAGCGTCATATGGTTGCTTTGCGAATCATACAGGTGAACGGCTCCCCCATCCATCTCCATGGAGGTAAGGATGCCATCCAACGCTGTATGCAATATCTGCGACAATTCAAGACTGCGGTTAGTCGCTACGACTAAGTCATCAATAACCGCCTGCTCCATCCGCTGCTTTACATTTATTCTATTGAGGGTGTAGGCGACCAATAGCGCCGACGCAGCAAGCCATCCAAGCAGTCCTGTCACCGCAAACTCCTCCGTTAAGAATGGTTAATGTTACTAGTTCGCGGCCTGGCATGAAAATCCTGCAGAATATTGGCGAATCATCAGTATAGCTTTTGATACTGGCGATAAGCGGTTCTAACTTTGAAAAGAAAGTTGCGGGTTTCCGGAAAAGGGATATTGGCCCTGTTATTATATTTTCCGTCCCAGATACCTTCCTCCAGCCAACGGTTGACCTGTCCCCTGCCGCCGTTATATGCGGCGATGACCACATCTGTTCTGCCGTCAAACTCTTTGGCCAAGTTGGCCAGATACCACGTACCGAGCCGGATGTTAATTTCCGGGTCGAGGAGCATCTCTTCCTGAAAATCGGTGAAGCCAATCTGGGACGCAATCCATTCAGCCGTCGTGGGCATAATTTGCATTAAACCCAGTGCACCCATACGGGAAACTGCATCCGGGTTAAACTTGCTTTCCACGCGAATGACTGCGGCTACCAAAAGCGGATCCACACCATAGATAGCGGCGTTGGCTTCTATGGTCTGCCGGTATTGATACGGATAATAAAGCCTGCCCACCTGCGGAGTTTGGAACAATGCAGCCAGTAAAACTGTCAATATTACGACACCCAGGGTTAGGCGGACAATGTACATTCTAAATTTCATGTTGACACTCCTGTTTCAGCGTTTGCCACAATTCGACCACCTGTTTCCTTGTTTCCTCCGGTGTTCCGCTGTTATTTATAATCAGATCGGCTCTCTGTACTTTTTCCCTCAGCGGCATTTGCGTCCCTATTCTTTTTGTAGCTTCATCCCCGGAAAATCCGTCCCTTTGCATCAGTCTGGCAAGTTGTATTTCCTCGTTCACGAAGACAACAATGGTTTTATCCACTTCTTTTTCAAATCCTGCTTCAAACAAAAGAGGGACTTCGATGAGAATCACCTTTGCACCTTGCCGGAGAGCATCGGCAACCTGTCTCCTGAGGAGAGTACGGACGGCGGGATGAGTAATTTTATTTAGCAACTGCAGTTTTATGCTGTCATTAAAAACTAAAGCCGCCAGCGCTTTTCTGTCTATGCGGCGTTCACTGTCAAGTATCTCCTGGCCGAATTCCCTGACAATCGCCTGCCAGGCAGGTTGCCCCGGCTTTACTACTTCCCGGGCCAGGATGTCGGTGTCGATACGGACGGCACCCAGTTCTTCGAAAAATTTTGCCACCGTTGATTTACCTGTAGCGATTCCTCCGGTTAGCCCTATAATCATCAGCCGTTCCTCCTGTCGTGATTATTATACCAAAAGATTGTTTACTTTTCCTCTAAAAGAAGTAAAAAAAAAGCCCGGTTGCCCGGGCGGAGGGTAGTGTTATATAACTACATATTTATTTTTTGCGTAAACGGCATCTGCAATTTCACGTTTCATGACGAAAACATTATCCTGCTCAAATTTTGTAAGCTTACGCAGAATAGAGAACAACGTCCGCTTTGTATCTCCTTCTTCCATGGCAGCAATGACTTCTTTGGCCCAGACATCAAACTTTGGCACCAGGCCATTGACATAGCAAGTCGTCATTTTGGCAGCCAGGGAGCCGGCTTCTTCGCCTTTGGCAGCAATGATTTTGCGGGTGCGCAACAGAGCGCTTTCCGCACCGAAAATCTCATCAACCATGTCGGCCATCCGCGCCAGAATCTCTTGCTCACGGATTAGTTTTTCGCCATATTTCTGTGCTGCAGAGCCGGCTATCAACAAGAAGATTTTCTTAAGATTTTCAATGGCTTGTTCTTCTTTGGCCAGCAGTTCATCGGATTCATCCTGCATGGTCGGTGTTAATAATTCTTCCTGCAGTTTCATGGCTGCCTGAATCAAAGGAATTTCGCCCTTCTGTGCTTTACGCATCAAGGTGGCCGGGATAATGAGACGGTTAATTTCATTGGTGCCTTCAAAAATTCTGTTAATCCGGCTGTCACGGTAAATCCGTTCTATTGTGTATTCCTGACTGTAACCGTACCCACCGTGAATTTGCACGCCTTCGTCTGCCACAAAGTCCAGGGCCTCGGACCCGTAGATTTTTGCCACAGAACACTCAATGGCATATTCCTGAATTGCATCGGCAATTTTCTGCCCGGCTTCGTCACCACTCAGATCAAGTGTTTCAATCACATCCTGAATCAGGCCGCCGATACGGTAACAGATGCTTTCGGTGATAAAGGTGCGAATATTCATATCTGCAATTTTATTTTTAATTAAACCGAACTTGGAAATAGGCATATTAAACTGATTACGTTCCTGCGCATACTGGGAAGACAGTTCCAGCGCATATTTGGCAGCGCCGAGACAACCCACGCCCAGTTTAAAGCGACCGATATTCAGAATATTAAACGCTACCTGATGACCTTTACCTATTGTACCCAGCAAGTTTTCTACCGGAACTTTGGCATCCTCAAATATCACAGAACATGTGGATGAGCCTTTAATCCCCATTTTATGCTCCTCCGCACCGATGGAGACCCCGGGGGTGTCACGGTCGACAATAAAGGAAGTAAAGTGTTCTCCATCCACCTTGGCGTAGGTAACAATGACGTCAGCCCAGGCTGCGTTTGTGATAAATTGTTTGGAACCGTTTAAAACATAATGTTTGCCATCTTCGGTAAGAACTGCCCTGGTTTTGGCATTCATCGCATCCGAACCGGCATCTGCCTCAGTCAGCGCATAGGCGGCAATTTTTTTACCTGTAGCCAGATCTGGCAGATAACGCTTTTTCTGTTCTTCGTTGCCGAAGAAAAGGATGGGCAGTGTACCGATGCCCGTATGTGCGCCGAAGACTAGAGACAGTGAGCCGCCACGGGACATCTGTTCGGCGATGAGCAGTGAGGAAATTTTATCGGCTTCAGCACCGCCGTATTTCTCAGGGATTTCCGTGCCAAGCAGGCCTAACTCTCCCAGTTGGCGGAGCAGCGCTACAGCCACCCCGTCCTCCATCTTTTCGATGGCGTCAATCTGGGGCACCACTTTTTCCTTAATAAACCCGGCAACCGTGTCGGAGACCATTTTATGCAAGTCACTAAAATCTTCCGGTGTATAAACCTGATCAGGCTTGACCTGAGAGATTAAAAATGAACCGCCTTTGATTAAATCAGCCATTATCGTTTCCTCCTTTATTCATTACTCCCGTTCAAATAATCCGGCAGCACCCATGCCTCCGCCGATACACATACTGACTACGCCGTACTTTCCGCCCCGCCGTGCCAGTTCAGCCAGCAGCGTTACGGTAAGTTTTGCACCGGTACAACCCAACGGATGACCCAGGGCAATGGCACCGCCGTTGACGTTGACCTTCTCCGCGTCAAGTTCCAGCGTACGTACCACAGCAAGTGCCTGTGCGGCAAACGCTTCGTTTAGCTCAAACAGATCGACCTGTTCTTTTGATACGCCGGTCTGCGCAAACAGTTTGGGTATGGCCACCACTGGGCCAATTCCCATTACATCTGCTTCTACGCCGCCAACGGCATAGCCACGGAAAACGGCAAGAGGTTTTAATCCCAACTCGGTCGCTTTCTCCCGGGACATAATCAGAACTGCAGACGCACCATCGCTGGTCTGGGAAGAGTTGCCCGCCGTTACGCTTCCGCCCTGTAAAAATGCGGGTTTTAATGAGCTGAGTTTTGCCACGGTCGTTTCCGGGCGGACACCGTCATCGGTATCAAATGTTTCATCGCGAATCACCAATCGCCCTTTTTGATCAAAAGATTTAATTTTCACGGGTACAGAAACCGTCTCGTCGGCAAACTTTCCTTCTGCAATCGCTGCTGCCGCCCGCTTGTGACTCCGTTGTGCAAAATTGTCCTGATCTTCCCGGCTGATTCCGTAGCGCTCGGCAACCCGCTCCGCCGTCAGGCCCATTGAGATGTATGCCTGGGGGTACTCTTCCATTAATGTGGGGTTGGGCGCCATATTATTACCGCCCAGAGGTACTGAACTCATACTTTCCACTCCGCCTGCTATGACCACATCGGCCAGACCGCTTTGGATTTTAGCTGCCGCCAAAGCGATACTTTCCAAACCGGAAGAACAAAAACGGTTCACTGTCATCGCCGGTACTTCCGGAGGAAATTTCGCCCTCTGTGCAGCGATACGCGCCACGTTCATGCCCTGTTCACCTTCGGGGAAGGCGCAGCCGAGAATAATGTCATCTACAATTGATGCCGGCACATCCGCCCGGCGCAGTACTTCTTCCAAAACCAATGCTGCTATGTCGTCCGGTCGGGTCGCACTCAGGCCGCCGCGCTTCGCTTTTCCAACCGGAGTACGAACCGCAGCAACTATAACCGCCTCTTTCATCGCAATCCCTCCTGTCTTCAACTTAATATTCACTACTAATTACGCAGCGGCTTGCCCGTTTTCAGAAGATGAGCCATACGCTGCTGCGTTTTAGGCTGCATGCATAGCTGAACAAACGCTTCCCGCTCTAAATCGAGGAGATACTGTTCTGTGACCCAGGTATTGGCTGAAACTTTACCGCCGCACATAATGTATGCCAGTTTTTCAGCAAGGAATGCGTCATATTCGGAAATCTGACGTCCTTCTTTCATGTTGTAAATTCCGGCTTTAATAGTCGCCAGACCCGCTTCTCCGATGACACGAATCTTCCGTTCCACCGGCGGTTTATACCCGGTAGCTGCCATAGCCAACACAGCCTGCTTGGCTTCATGAATTAAACGGTCCTGGTTTGTTACGAACCCGTCCTGAGGACGCATATAACCAAGCTTCATCGCTTCCTTGGCGCTGGTGCCTACTTTAGCCTGAGCAACTGTCATAAATGAAGCAACAATTAACTGAGTTAAATCTACCTGCTCATTGTCCATCACCGTCTCTACGCTGCGCAGAACCATTTCCTTGGTACCACCACCCGCGGGGATTACACCGACACCCAGCTCGACCAAACCCATATAGGTTTCTGCTGCTGCCAGAATGCGGTCGGAATGGGCCAGTACTTCATACCCGCCGCCCAGTGCCATCCCTTGTGGTGCTGCAACAACCGGCTTATCACAATACTTTAACCTCATCAGGGACTGCTGGAAGTGACGGACCATTAAGTCCAGTTCATCCCATTCTTCCGCCTGGGCCTCCATTAATACCATCATCAGATTGGCGCCCACACAGAAGTTGCGGGCATGGTTAGCAATGACCATCCCTTGATAGTTCTTTTCCACTTCATCAGCAGATTTGACAATCATAGAGAGGACATCGGCCCCAATCGCCTGCCTCACCGAGTGGAACTCAAGACAGGTCACACCATCACCGATATCAATCAGGCTGGCGCCGGAGTTGGATTTAATCACCCGCCCTTTTTCTTTATAATCCGGGAGGTAAATTATGCCAAACATTGGTTCCAGAGCCTGATACTGTTTTGTTTTAAAGTCATAAACGAAGGTCTTTCCGTCTTCCTTCTTGTAAAACGATTCAATCCCTGCTGCCAACATTTCTGTTACCATGGGAGGCACTTCTTTGCCGTCAGCCACTATCCGTGCCACAGCATCTTTAACACCGATGGCATCCCAAGTTTCAAAGGGGCCCATCTCCCAGTTGAATCCCCAGCGCATTGCCCGGTCGACAGAGACGATATCATCGGCGATTTCTTCCGCCTTCAGCGCGGAATAGATCATCATGCCACGCAGCGCTTTCCAGGCAAACTCACTGCCTTTATCTCCGGCGCCGAGAAGTGCTCTGATCCGCGCTGGAACGGAACCGGCGCTTTTTGCAGCTTCCAGGCTGCCAAACTTCGCCTTTTTCTGCTCACGATATTCCATGGAGCTAAGATCCAGGGTAAGAATTTGCTTTGTCCCGTCAGCCTTTACCTTCTTGTAAAAGCCCTGTCCCGTCTTTTCACCAAGCCACTTATTATCAAACATAGTCTGTAGGAAGCCGGGAATTTCAAAAGATGCCACTTCCCACGGTTCTGTAACTTTTTCGCCCACATTACGGGCTACATGGACAAACACATCGAGGCCGACCATATCCAATGTACGGAACGTGGCACTTTTGGGACGCCCCATGGCCGGTCCGGTAACTGCGTCAACTTCCTCAGGAGTAAGGCCTGTTTCTTCCATTGCCGTCACGGTGGCTAAAAGGCCGTACACTCCAATACGGTTGCCAATAAAGTTCGGCGTGTCTTTGGCCATGACGACCCCTTTACCCAACACCCTGTCACCAAAGTCTTTCATAAACTCAACAAGGGCAGGATCTGTATCCTCACCGGGAATAATTTCGAGAAGCTTCATATAGCGGGGCGGGTTGAAGAAATGGGTTCCCATAAAGTGCTTTCTAAATTCCGGTGAACACTCTGCTACCATTTCGTTAACAGACAATCCTGACGTGTTCGTCGTAACGACTGTCCCTGGGCTCCAGTATTTTTCTACTCTTTTAAAGAGCCCTTTTTTAATATCCATTCTCTCGGCAACTACTTCTATAACCCAGTCCACTCCAGCAATCTTATGCAAGTCATCTTCCAGGTTGCCTGGCGTCAGCATTGCTACGTCATTCACCTGATAAAAAGGTGAAGGCCGCATTTTCTTTAAATTCTCGATGCCCAGGCCTGCCAATTTATTTCTGAATTTAGGATCTTCAGTAATCCCAGACTTCGTCTCTTCTTCAGTCGGTTGCGGTATGATATCAAGGACCAGGCAGGGTATACCCACATTTGCCAGGTGGGCGGCAATACTAGCTCCCATTGTGCCGGCGCCCAGAACAGCTGCGCTGCGTATTTTTCTCAAGTCACTCTCCTCCTTTTAATAGGAATACACTTTCGTTCTATATTACTTTTTTAATCTCCACCTCCAAATATATTTTCATATGTTAAATATTTATGTTGTAAAGTTCGTTATCTTGACTAAAATGTCCTGCTTAATTAAAAATATTTTTAATATTTTTTTTCATGGCCAATTACATGCTTGTTGCTCACCATTAATCATAACGACAATATTTGCATATTTTACAGCAACTATTGCAGAAACAATATTTTCTGGTCTTTTATAATGTCAAATGTTATAATACAGTAAATTCCATACCCGGGGCATTTATCACATTCAGAGGAGGGAACCCTATGGCAGATTTCAAAGAGACTGAAGTGTTTACCAAAGCGTTCCAGGAAATTTTCCCTAAACTCATGCACTACCTGGAGACAGAGGAAATCCGTGAACTGACAGGTCTTGGCATTACTCCGGGCCAAATTAATGCCCTACTTATTCTTTATTTGCATGATGATTTAACGATGGGTGAACTTAGTGCCGAAATCTACCTGGCAGAGAGTGCAGCCACCCGCCTGGTAGACCGTCTGGTAAAAATGAACCTCGTCCGCCGCAAGGGCGATGAAAAAGACCGCCGTGTTGTCCGGGTCTTTCTGACATCGTACGGCAGGCAACTGGCCAGCTTGGTTTTCCAGCGCCGGTCCCTGCGGTTCAGCAACTTAGCCGACCGCCTTACGCCCGAAGAGCGGGAAATGCTGGTCTTATCCGTAAAAGCCGTACTTCGTGTCTTTGAGCAGTTTGACACACAAGCGCCGATGACTATGCCGGAGATGGAAAATAAAGAATAGCGAAAAAAAGGCCTCTCATTTCGAGAGGCCTTTTTCTATCCGTGTTTCAGACTCGCCACAAAGCGAGAATAAACAGTATAGATAACGCAACAATCAGATTGAAGTTGGCGAGGAAATGAAGCATTTTTACCGCACGTTGGTGATGTTCTTTATTTACTCCGTGTCCTTCTTCATTTACAGAAGTAAGGACACCGACACGAGTCACTCTCTCAAAAACCTGTACCCCATGAGGCGCAAAAGGTAAATCCTCAGTAAGATCCGCACCGGCCTCATGCCGTCCGGCATGCTTGCCGAGACGCCAAAGCTTGCTGCCGCTTACATCATAGACAATTCCGCCGTGGGACATATACGTGGGTCTACCCTCTTTTCCGTCATAGGATGCTAATTCTTCAGGGGTGAACTTTCGCATCATCTCTTCGGATGGCAATGCCAGGCTTCCCCCTGAGCTTGCACCCCGTAGTTTTCGGTTTAGACGTAGAGTTACAAATGCGGCTGCAGCAACAAGTACCAGAAAGAGTAATATCTTTAGCCCAAGTAGACGGCCAAAGCGAGTGTCAACCAGATTATGAATGGAACCCAGTCGCATGAACATTAAAATAATTCCGGTCACGGAGAGAATTATAATATTAATCCAGGTCAGTCGAAAAGCCGCCGTGGGGATACCGTGTTCCACGGTTTTTGGTTTTATGATGATATGAATAAAAAAAATGGCACCGAGCCAACTAAAGGCGGCTACGATATGCAGAAAGCGCAGCACAGTTTCCAGCGCTCTGCGGAAAGGGGTACGAGAATCCGCGGTACCGGCCAGAGGCCAGCGATAGCCTTGCTGCCGGAACGCTTGTCCGGTGGGATTTAAATCCAATGAACCTTCCACATGACAGGTAATGCACGGCTCACCGGTTTGCTCAGCAAAATTGGGCCGTGCCAAAACTGACGGTGGTCTATACAGAAGTAATAGAAAAAGTATCACTAACGTAAACAAGACAAGTCTTTGTCGCATAATTACCCCCTGCATTCTTATTAGGGGGTAGTTCGACGAATTCACCCTAAATCCTGCCCATTTACACTCAATCGGTCACACTTTCCCGTAAAGCACGATCCAGACCCTCTTTAAGGTCTGCAAGCGCTTCCAGGCCGACAGAGAGGCGAACGAGGCTGTCACGGACATTAAGCTCTTCCCTGCATTCCCTGGGCATGGATGCATGAGACATGGTGACGGGATACGTTAAAATACTCTCCACACCCCCAAGAGAGACGGCGAGGATCGGTATCCTTACACATTTTAAAAACTTACGTGCCTGTACGCCGTCTGCCAGGGTAAAACTGAGCACACAGCCGAACCCCCCACTTTGCGAAGAATGGGTATCTCTGCCGGGATGTTTCGCTAATCCGGGATAGTGGACCTGTTTAACCAACGGATTTGCAGCTAACCACTCCGCCAGTTTACCTGCCGTTTCCTGCTGGGCATCCATTCTCACCTTTAATGTTTTTATCCCCCGGGAAACAAGCCAACTGTCCAATGGTCCTAAAACAGCCCCAAATGTGGTCTGGATCATACGCAGCGTTCCCGCCAGTTGTTCATTGGCCGTGACAGCAACGCCGGCAATCACATCGCTGTGTCCGCCAAGAAACTTCGTGGCGGAGTGGACTACCACATCCACCCCTAACTCTAAGGGACGCTGCAGATACGGCGTCATGAACGTATTGTCAGCTATGGTAAACAAGCCGTGCTCCCTGGCCAAATTAACGCAAGCCCGCAGATCTGTGATGCGCAGCAGCGGGTTGGACGGCGTTTCCAGAAACAGTGCTTTCGTGTCTGGACGGATAGCCGCCCGTATGGCTAGAATGTCTGTCGTATCCACAAATGTATTGCTGATTCCAAACCGGGAAAACAGTGCAGTTAGCGCTCTGTATGTCCCACCATAAACATCGCGGCAGACAAGAATATGCTCCCCCGTTTTTAACAGGGAAAGGGCCGATGAAATTGCTGCCATACCTGACGAAAAGGCAAATCCGTGGCTGCCTCCTTCCAGGACGGCCATGGTCCCCTCCAATGCGTTTCTTGTAGGGTTTCCCGAGCGCCCGTACTCATACCGGGCGGCTTCATCCACGCTTGTCTGCCTGTATGTAGATGCCTGATAAATGGGGATGCTTACCGCACCGGTATGCTCTTCAATATCAAAACCGGAATGTATCAATCTTGTTTCCCAGTCCATACGATTCCTCCCACAGCAATATTAAAAGCGCAGCGCATGCTCCAGATCAGCACGCAAATCCTCGTAATGTTCAATACCCACAGACAACCGGAGCAATCTGTCGTTGATCCCCAGCCGTTCCCTGGTTTCCTCGGGAACGTCGGCATGGGTCTGCAGGTACGGGTATGTCAGTAATGACTCTACTCCGCCCAGTGACTCAGCGTATGTGATAATCTGTAGCCGCTGAATCACGGATTTAGCCGCCTGCGCATCTTTCAATGAAAAGGAAAGCATGGCTCCAGGGCCTGCAGCCTGGACGTGGACTTGGTCAAGCCCCGGATAATTCACTTGCAGTACCTGCGGCTGAATGCTCAACCATTTCGCCAGCCGCTGCGCATTCTCCTGCTGTCTGTCCATGCGGATAGAGAGTGTTTTTAAACCCCGCAGCAGAAGCCAACTGTCATGAGGTGCCAGCACCGGGCCGGTACCGTTTTGTACCAGAGCCACATCCTGGGCCAGCTTATCAGTGGCGGCCACCACAATGCCCGCCAACAAATCATTGTGGCCACCCAGATACTTAGTGGCACTGTAGACCACAAGATCGGCACCGTGCTCCAGCGGTCGCTGCAGATACGGTGTCATCAGTGTATTATCAACAATAGTCAGCAGGCGCCGCTCTTTGCAGAAGGCGGCCACGGCTGCAATATCCGTTGTTTTCAGCATCGGATTCGAAGGCGTCTCCAGGACCACACCTCTGGTCTCCGGTCGGACAGCGGCGGCTACTGCACCCAGGTCGGTTGTATCCACATAGCTGACATGTAAACCGAACTTAACCAGTATCCAGTCCATCAGCCGGTACGTTCCACCGTACAGATCTTCACCAAAGATAATATGGTCACCCGTTTCAAAAAGAAGCATGACTGCCATAATCGCAGCCATACCGGAAGAAAAAGCAAACGCACCGGCACCGCCGTCCAAATCAGCCAGCGCTTCCTCCAACGCCTGACGGGTTGGGTTGCCGGTACGCGTATAGTCATAGCCTGTCGTTTCTCCGGGAGCGGGATGGCGGAAGGTAGCCGTCTGATAAATCGGCACACTGACAGCCCCTGTAGCCGTATCAAAGCGGACACCGCTTTGCACAAGCCGGGTCGCCATCTCCTTCCCCCGCCCCTTCCCATCACCAAACACTTTATCCGCCATTCATATCCTCCTCGGGGTCAGGTTTGCAATTGATATTACTTTGCAACCCGGGGACGGTTCTCAAGTTGCAGAGATTAAACGCGACTTCGTTTTTGCAACTTTAGGAACCGTCCCCATGTTGCATTTTTGCAATTCGAGAACCGTCCCCGGGTTGCAAAACTATTACAGTTGCGTTATTTAACTGGTTTGAAAAAGAATCGTTGACAGGTAGCGCTCGCCGGTATCGGGCAGGACAACAACGATTACTTTTCCACTGTTTTCAGGCTGTCGCGATAGTTCCAACGCAGCGTGGGCGGCGGCGCCGGAAGATATGCCGACCAAAAGTCCTTCTTCTTTAGCTAAACGCCGGGCAGTGGCCAAAGCATCCTCATCCTGCACCTGAATCACTCTGTCAAATGTGCTGACATCCAGTATTGCAGGGATAAAACCGGCTCCAATTCCCTGAAGCTTGTGGGGTCCGGGCTGACCACCGGAAAGAACCGGGGACGCAGAAGGTTCCACAGCCACAATCTGAACCTCAGGCTTTTTGCTTTTTAAGACCTGCCCCACACCGGTGATGGTTCCGCCGGTGCCCACCCCGGCAACAAAAATGTCTACCTTGCCGTCGGTGTCATTCCAGATCTCTTCTGCAGTAGTTTCCCTGTGTATCTTGGGATTAGCCGGGTTCTCAAACTGTTGGGGGACGAATGAATTGGCAGTTTGTTTGGCCAGTTCCAGGGCAATACGGATGGCGCCCTTCATTCCTTCCGCACCGGGGGTCAGAACAAGCTCGGCACCGTAGGCTTTTAACAGGTTGCGCCGCTCCACTGACATTGTCTCCGGCATAGCCAAAATAAGCCGGTATCCCTTACCGGCACAAACGAGAGCCAGGCCAATCCCTGTATTACCGCTGGTCGGTTCAATAATCACTGTATCAGCATTAATCAGCCCCAGCTTTTCCGCATCTTCCACCATAGAAATAGCAATCCGGTCTTTTACGCTTCCACCGGGATTAAAAGACTCTAGCTTGGCATACACGTCTGCCACGCCGTCGTTGACTTTACCCAGCTTCACAAGTGGAGTGCCACCAATTAGTTCTGTTATATTCTCATACACTTTACCCATGCGATCTCCTCCTATTCATATTAATCCTATATGTTTTATTGGTATTATTATACTCCTGTTTCATTTCTCTGTCAACAACAAAAGCTTGCGATTTTAGTATTGTGAACATTAGACACTCTACCATGTAAAATGATATAATGCTAAGATAAAAACTCTCCGTTTTGTGCAGGATTCTGATGCATAAGACTAATATGTAGGAGTTGCCGTCAAACTTAGGAGGAAAAATGCGCAAAATACTACACCCTATATTTTGTTCAACCTGGTTCTATGTAGCCCTGCTGATCATTAACTTTTTTGGCACCATCTATGGGTTCTACTGGTACCGCGGTCAGTTTATCACAACGCCTGCTTACCTGTGGCCGTTTGTACCAAACTCACCCCTGACAGTGCTATACTTTTTTATCGTCCTCACACTCATGGTGAGAAAGAAGCGTTCGCCTTTCTGGGAAGGGCTGGCATACTTCGGCTTAATCAAGCACGGTCTGTGGACCGTAGCCATTATTACGCTGTACCACTTGGCTGGAAATTATTATCCCGAGAACTTTTTACTTTGGTTCGGCCATGCCTCTATGGCACTGCAGGCCGTTCTGTTCTGGTATTATTACGGGCTGCCCCTTTCTCTTGGCCAGGCTGCAGCAATATCCGGTTGGTACATATTTAACGATTATCTTGACTATGTTGTCGGGATCTACCCCTGGGTAGATACAACGGTAGTCAGCGTTGTTGTTCTACGCAACCTGGCAGTTACATACACGCTGGTATTAACCGGGCTTTATCTTTTCACCGCACTGAAACGCCGTTCCATAAAGATAAATTAGCAATCACTTTGTGCTATAGTCTTGCGGATTTCCGCTACCCGTGAAACAATATCATCACATCCCACCAACGCGGAAATCATCGCCGAACAGGGAATACCCCGACGACGTACTTCTATAATATTTTTTCCGTCAATCCCGCCGATGGCCACCAGCGGGATTTTATAATTCTTTGCCATAAATTCCACCAGCTCCAGCCCCACAGGTTCACCGGCGTCAGCCTTGGTGCCGGTGGTGAAGACCGGCCCAATACCGATATAATCTGCACCGCGGGCAATGGCATCTTCTACTTCGCCGGGGGTATCGGCCGATACGCCAATGATCATCTCCGGCCCAACCAGCTTGCGGACCTGATCTGCCGGCAAATCATCCTGCCCCACATGCACCCCGCCAGCTTTACAAAGTATGGCAATATCCACATCGTCATTGACGATAAATAGCACTCTTGCCGGCTTACACATTTCCCGAATCACCTTACATTCTTCCAGTTTTTCTTTTTTGGGCTTGTCCTTTTCCCGGTACTGAATAATTTTAACTCCCGCGTTTATCATCTGCCGTACCACTTCCAGGTTGTCCCCGGTGGCGGAAAGTGCTTCACAGGTTATGCCATAGATATCCGTCTGAAAAATTTCGTTAACTTTCTCACGCATGACTTTTGCCTCCTTTATTCTCTCTATACATTATATTCCTCACACAATAGCGAGTAAAGGCGACCTTACCTAAAAAAGGACGGCAGTTCATTTGAACTGTCGTCCGTATCGTATGATGACCATTTAATTATGAGCTGATCTGAGAACGGGAATGCTCAGCATTTGCTTTGCCAGGGCTGACGCGGCCAATACTTTAACGACATCGCCGGGAATATAGGGAAGCATCGCAACGACGGCTTGTCGGACTGTCATTCCTGTGACGTAAGCTAACTGCAGAATTCCGGGAATGTAAACAGCGAGAATCCCGCCGGCGGTGACTGCAGCAATCAGGTAAATCATTGACGGACGTCCGTGTCTTTCCACCAGTTTACCGATGACATACGCGCCAAGAACGAAACCCCAGATAAAACCACCGGTTGGACCAGCCAATCTGCTTAGTCCCGCTTGTCCGCCTGCAAAAACCGGCACACCCACGACACCGAGCAACAAATAGATGATCTGACTGAAAGCGCCTTTTCTGGCGCCAAGCAGTACGCCAGCCAGCATGACGGCAAATGTCTGGCCCGTCATCGGCACTGGACTAAAAGGCAAAGGGATAGCCACATAGGCCATAACAGAAGTTAATGCGGCAAAAAGTGCAATTAAAATCATGTCGCGTACCGGATATTTGGAATTCATTATCTGCCTCCTCGAATCAAGATAACTGGATTATAGCACACATAAAAAAGAATGTCAACCAGTTTTTCATAACAGGTTGACATTCATGATGTTCGACAAAGCTTACATTTAGCTTTCTTTTACAAACCCTACAACAACATAAGTTCCACTGCGCGGGTCTGTCCTAAGTTCGATAAACCCTTTCTTTTGCGCATCCTCCAGTAACTCGGAAAAAGAACGGTACCCATAGCTCGATTCACTGAATGACGGCCGTTTGCGTTTCATCGTATCTTTCACCATAGATGACCAGAGACATTCCTTGTTTTCACGAACCAGAGCAATCATGGACTCAAAAAGCAGGTTAAACGCCGGCTGCTTCTCTTTTGGCACCTTGCCGTTAATCTTGGGCGGTTGGAAGTCTCCCAGCATCAGATCTTCGTAATAAATAAATTCGTCGCAGTTATCGCTAAGCAGCGCCGATGTCGATGTACGCATCCCCAGACCGATGACATGTTTACCGTTTTCTTTCAGTTTTGACACCAGTGGGGAAAAATCACTGTCTCCGGAAACAATTACAAAAGTATCGATATGTTCTTTCGCATAACAGAGATCAATCGCATCTACGCATAAGCGAATATCAGCAGAATTTTTCCCTGTGGATGAGCGTTTGGGAATTTCTATCAATTCAATAGCTGCTTCATGGAACGGTTGCTTGTATTTAGTAAACCGACTCCAGTCCGCGTATGCCTTCTTTACAATAACCTTGCCTTTTTCCACAAGCCTCTCCAGCACTTTCTGAATATCAAAATCCGGCTGGTTACGCCCCTGGGCACCCAAGGCAATATTTTCAAAATCCACAAACATCGCCAGGGTATGTTCTCTTTCAATCAATTAAAACACCTCAAATCAATCTAATCTCATTTCTTGCAATATCTTTCGCCACGGCCTGTCCCTTTACCTCTTTCGGCCTGTTTCGACACATTTTCTCTTAAAATAATAATACCAGGTTTATCCCCTATCAGGAAAACCTGGTAGTTAATATTACGCGATAGTTATTCCAGTGTCGAGATAAACATCCTGAATAGCGTGTAAGAGTTTTACCCCTTCAGCCATCGGGCGTTGAAACGCTTTCCTGCCGGATATTAATCCCATGCCGCCGGCACGCTTGTTAATTACCGCAGTTCGCACTGCTTCAGCCATATCATTTTCCCCGGAAGCCCCTCCGGAATTAATCAGGCCGGCCCGCCCCATATAGCAGTTAACCACCTGGTAACGGGTCAAATCAATGGGATGTTCGCTGGCTAACTCATTATACACCTTTTTGTTCGTTTTGCCAAATTCTTTCCCCAGGCTGCTGACGGCAGGATAGCCGCCATTACTTTCAGGAAGCTTTTGTTTAATGATGTCTGCTTTAATCGTTACCCCAAGGTGGTTGGCCTGCCCGGTCAAATCAGCTGCCGTATGATAGTCTGTACCGTCAACCTTAAACGCCGGATTCCTTAGATAGCACCAAAGAATGGTAAACATACCCAAATCGTGAGCAATACGAAAAGCTTCCGTTACTTCTGTAATCTGCCTCCGCGATTCAGCCGAACCAAAGTAGATCGTGGCACCGACCGCCACGGCCCCCATATCCCTGGCCTGCTTCACATGGGCAAACATCACCTGATCATGGATATTGGGGTATGAGAGGAGTTCGTTGTGATTGAGTTTCACAACAAAGGGAATTTTATGGGCGTACTTTCTGGCTACCGCCCCTAATACACCCAGCGTGGAAGCAACGCCGTTACAGCCTCCTTCCATTGCCAATCGGACGATATTCTCCGGGTCAAAATAGGCCGGATTCGGTGCAAAAGAGGCACCGCCGGAGTGTTCAATCCCCTGGTCAACCGGCAGGATAGACAGGTACCCGGTTCCTGACAATCTGCCATGACGGAAAAATTGTTCAAGATTTCTCAGTACAGGCATTGGCCTGTCAGATACCGCAAAGACTCTGTCCACAAAATCAGGACCGGGCAGATGCAACATTTCTTTCGGTACAGTTTTACATGTGTGCTCCAATAATAACCCGGCATCCTGACCCAAGTATTCTGCAGTTTTCATATTAACCTCCATCTCGCTGCTAAAGCAGCGATACAATAGTAATATTTTTCACGCTAACCCTCCCGACTTTACAACAATATGTCTCTGCATACTATATGTAGAAGCGGCCTGCACAATAACACTTCTGGCATTATATTTCTATATTTGTGCCACATTTCCTTTGCCAAATAATAATTATTCTGATTACCGAGAAAAGATCACTGTGTTATCCAACACTTCTCTCTTCACATCTTTTAATCCTTCCAGGTACTTCAGGTGTGCCAACGCCTCCCCGGCAGCAAACCATTTCTGGGAAACGGGAAATTCTTCGAAGGTGTCATACGTCATATCCCAGGTCATCTGTGCAGCTACCTCATACGCATTGAGTGGCCCTTTACTCAAAATCATCAGCACTTCATCGGCTCTCGTACGATGATGGCGCTTTAATTCATCAATACGTCCCTGAAAATCCTTAATCAGGCTTCTGTGTCCAGGCAAAACCAACTGAACATCAAGGCACCGTACTTTCTCCAGACTTTCCAGATAATCATGTAACGGATCATGCCTGTCAGACCACAGAGAAATATTCGGGGTGATGTCGGCTAAAATATGGTCGCCGGATATCAGGAATTTCTTGTTCTTTTCGTACAAGCACATGTGCCCGCGGGTGTGGCCCGGCGTTTTTACGCAAACGAATTGATAATCACCAACAGTTAGAGAATCGCCGTCGTTCACTATGGTGAAATCTATATACTCTTTTGCCCTGTATTTATATGCAGGATGCTTTTCAATGGCATTTTGGAACTCTGCCGCCGGAAATCCGCCGGTCTGTACAAAGACCCGCATGGTCTCCCAGTGGCTTTCATCCATATTAATAATCTCCGCATCCTCCGCACTGCAGTAAGCCACCGACCCCTTCTTCATCAGGCCAGCAACAAGGCCGGAATGATCTGCATGCATATGGGTAATAAAAAAATCAACATTAGCCAAGTCAACTCCAAGCTCTTCCAGTCCCGCATCCATGGCAGCCCGGCATTCCTGACGGTTAAGTCCCGTATCAATGACCAGGGTTCGTTCTGCCGACTTTATTACATAAGAATTTAAAGACTTAAGCGGATTCTTGGGAATTGGTATGTCCAGTTTATAGATATTTGGCATAATTTCCAGAACCATTATCTCACTCCCTCGTATTCACTATATCTGGTCTAAGTGTATATCTTCGTAAAAAATACGGATTTTCCTTTTTTAGTGCAACTCGGGAACAGTTCCCAGGTACAATTTTTCATCTAGCGCTGTATAACCATGTGCGGTATAATGATATAAGGAAATTATTTACGAGTGTAATTATTAACAGTGAACATTAAGGTGGTTGTCAAATTGTTTAAAGAATTAGTTGAGCGTGATGTTACCTGCCTGAAAATGTCCAGAACTATTTTAAGCAGGAAACTGCGGGTTGCCTGTTCCTTTTTGGTTGACAATCTGATTATTGATGCAGGGGCTCCATATTTTAAGAAGCAACTGAAATCTTATTACACCAATAAGCCGCCACAACAAGCCGTTTTTACTCATTCCCATGAAGACCATGCCGGCAATGTGGATATGTTGAATATGTTAAATATTATTCCTTATGTCCATGAGAATGCACTCGCCTATTTTTCTGCCCCGCCCCCAATCCCCTATTATCGCCGCTTCGTTTGGGGGACACCTGCTGCAGGTCGCTGTCAAAAGATAGGTGATATTCTTAAGACAGATAAATATGCTTTTCAGATCATACCCACCCCGGGACACTCAACAGATCATATCTGTTTGTATGAAGAAAAAATGGGCTGGCTATTTACCGGCGATCTTTATGTAGGTGAAAGAGTCATCTACCTGTATCAAAACGAGGATTTATTCTCTATCAAAGAATCCCTGCGCAAGCTGTCAGAGCTGAACTTTTCCAGCATTTTCTGCAGCCACCGGGGTCCTGTAGCTGAGGGACGGGATTCTCTGAAAAGAAAGCTGGACCATATTGAGAGCTTGCAGGAAAACGCTAATCGGATGAAAAACAATGGCGCCGATCTTAAAAAAATCACAACCGCACTTCTTGGCAAAGAAGATTATATGTATGTCATAAGCCGCGGAGAATTCTCAAAAACAGCGTTTGTAAAAGCGTTACTGAATACAGATTGACGACGGGACACGGAGCAGTTCAGCCTGTCCCTTGCCCGTCAAAAAGAGATCGCCCCAGGTCTATCTGGGGCGATCTCTTTTTGATAACAGTCAATTATGCAAGAATTATTCTGTGCTACTCCCTGGTATATCCGGCCCAGGAGTCACGGTGAATCGCCTCATGGGGTTGGTACGGTAATTTGTTGGGGTTTTTAAGGATGGTAATTGCTTCAATAACTACCCATACTTCCAGCAGAATGATGAAAAAGCTAAGGATTGTTAATAACCAGTTGCCCTGGTTGTAGTAATTAACAAGCCCTGCTATCATAGCCCAGGTCGTAATGAAGATCATGAATACCATGGGAATAGCGGAGTAGATTGACGGTTTTTTGATTCGAATCAGCCAGACGGTCATAACAAGTAGCGCCAGGCCAGCCATGAGTTGATTGGATGCACCAAATAGCGGCCAGAGAATCATACCACCACGGCCTCCGTTAATGGAAGCAAGGGCAAATGCAGTTATTACCGCAAAAAGAGCAGCACCGGTGGGAGTGGCTAACGGTTTAATACCATAGCTCTCTGCCAGTTCGGCAATGATATAGCGCTGAATCCTTGTCGCCGAATCCATCGTAGTAGCCGCGAAGCTAACCACCATCACCGCCATAATGGTCAGGGCGATCTGCTGCGGGATACCAAGCGCTGAGATGAAGGAGCCGCCACCATTGACAAATGCGCCTACTTTAGCACCCAGGCCATCGGCAGCTTGCCAACTGGCATAATGCTCGGTCCATGCGGCAAGACTGCTAAATCCTGCTGTGCAGGCTAAAATAACCATCGTCGCCAGAAACCCTTCCGTAAGCATGGCACCATACCCAATCAGCTTGGCATCGGACTCATTATCCATCTGCTTTACCGTTGTGCCGGAAGCAGCCATGCTGTGAAAGCCGGAAATGGCACCGCAGGCAATGACAACGAACAGGAACGGAAAGAAGGGTGGCGCACCAACCGCATTGAAATGAAATGCCGGTGCCACAATTTCCGGACGTGCGACAATAACGCCCAGGACCATCATGATAAGCACAATGAATAACTGATGGGAGTTTATATAATCCCGGGGCTGCAGCAGCATCCAGACAGGAAGCGTTGACGCAATAAAACTGTAAACCAGGAGAATCACAACCCACGTGTAAATCGGATTCCCCATAATAATTCCCGGCATCGTCAGAGGCACGTAGGTTCCGATAACTACAAATACATACAGGGTAATAACCGCAATCGTGCCGGCGACCACATGGTTCCCGGACTTTTTATAAATCCAGTAACCAATAGCGATTGCGACAGGAATTTCTATAAAGATTGGCAGGACACTACCTGGGAACATAGTAAATAGCAGCGCAATTATGACGGCAAAAACAGCTAAAACAATCAGAAGGGCAAAAGCCGTTAGCAGCAAAAAGAGCGTTCTCGCCCGGGGGCCGATTAACTCTTCGGTAACAGCGCTGACCGACTTGCCTTCATGCCGTGCGGAGAGGACCAAAGAACCAAAGTCGTGAATGGCACCCATAAAAATTGTCCCGAAAACGACCCACATTAATGCCGGAACCCAACCCCAAATGACAGCGATGGCTGGTCCGACGATGGGGCCCGCACCTGCAATCGTCGTAAAATGATGTCCGAATAATACCCACTTGTTCGAAGGCACAAAGTCCTTGTCATCCCTGTAGCGATGTGCCGGTGTAACACGATCCGGATCCAGCCCGAACACTTTTTGGCTTAAAAAAGTGCCATATGTCCGGTATGCAATAAGATACGCAAAAAATACCAGTACCGCTATCAGTAATGCACTCACATCTTTCCTCCTCCTTACAACAGAATCCGTTACCAGTAACAACGCTCTCTACTATACTCATTCCCACTCCCCTTCAGAACTGCTGAATTGCCGAGGTTGTGATTGTTGTCACTACAGTATATAGTGCTACGTGACGTTTCATTCATAAAAACAGCGCAGATACGCGAAAATCGCGTACCTGCGCCTGTTAAAAGTTCTGCGTCACAGAAAACTATGACGGATATATTTATCTCATACTTTTTATTTTATCATTAACCAACTTGGTGTTTACCGTTTCTACTCCAGCAGCTTCACCTAATCTAATAATCGTATCACCAAAAAGTTCTCTTTCGTTCGGTTTATCTGTTTGCTCAAAATCCCGTTGAAAAGAGGTTTTAGTTTCATATGGGAAATTTTTTGCTTTATTAAAGGAATCCTCAATGATAGTAGCAGGTAAGTTAACTTCCCGCTTTTTTGCAATCTCTGCGATTTCCCGCATAATCCCTTTTACTGTTTCGCTTAATTCTTTATCCTCCAGTATCTGACCAAACGTTTTATTTTCACTGGCTGTAACCATGCCATACGCAGCAATAAAAATATACTTCTCCCATATTTCTTCAAACGGGATCAACCCCGTTTAAAAGAGGTATAACATTTGTATCATTTTTAATTTGCTTTTTAAAATCATCAATGCCTTTTATCTTCTCTTTCCGTAAACATAAAAGCACCGGCATTGTCGGTGCTTTTGGTATGCAATAATCCCAGATGCGTAGCGTCTAGTACGGGCCTCCGGCACGCGGTCTGCGCATAAGTTCCTGAACAAGTTCCAGCCCTGATTTCTCGCAGGGAGGCAGATCAATATCGGTTAAACGGACAGGGGTAACGCGCTCGCCCCAGCGTATAACGTGGGCACTGTACGTCAGACCACCGCCAAACGCCGGCATCAGGATATGTGTGCCGGGCTTCACGAATCCCTCCTCGATTGCTTCAACAAGAGCGACTGGCGCAGTCGCTGATGACATGTTGCCATACTTTTGAATGTTGACAAAAACGCGCTCAGGGGTAACTCCCAGCCGTTTAACGACCGAATCGAGAATCCTCAGGTTCGCCTGGTGGGGCACGACCAGATCGATTTGACCTGTCGACAGACCTGACTTGGTAATGGCTTCTTCGGACGCTTCACTCATCCCCATAACGGCTTTTTTGAAAATTTCCTGACCCAGGAAGTCCCACCAAATGGTGCCCAGTATAGTCCGGCCATCAATATAGCGCATGCCGATTCCGTTGACCCGCAGGATATCACGAGACTCTGCAAAACATCCCAGTTTGTCGGCCAGCAGTCCTTCGTCGTTATCGGTGCCCTGCAAGACAAAAGCGGCCGCACCGTCACCGAACAGTACGGCTACATTACGATCCGTCCAGTCCTGAATTGTTGTGATAACTTCAGCACCAATAACGAGAGCAGTTCGAGCGGCCCCCGACTGAATCATGGACGATGCCACGGAAAGCGCGTACATACCACTGGTGCAGGCGGTATTGAGGTCGAAAGACGCCGCACTTTTAATACCCAGTAACAACTGAACGCGGGACGCCGTGTTTGGCACCGCTTCATCCGGTGTACAACTTCCGAAAATAATAAGATCAACATCTTCCGCATCAACCCCGGCAGCCGCCAGAGCACGGACTGAGGCCACATGTGCCAGGTCACTGACCGGCACATGGGATACACGTCTTTCCTTGATTCCTGTACGGCTGGCAATCCATTCATCACTGGTATCAAGAAAAGTCGAGATATCATCGTTGTTAAGTATTGCTGGCGGCAGACACTTGCCCCACCCGGTAATCGTAGCGAATTTCATTTTGCAACTCCTTATGCTTCATACAAAGCGCTCAAATTATCTCTATATTTATATTCTGCAAGCATGCTCTTAGACCTGCCAGTCCGACACAATAAGTTAGGGGTCAGGTTTGACATTTGATCTAACTCCCGCATGACATTATAGCTTACAGTTAGATCAAATGTCAAACCTGACCCCAAGATGCTTCAAGAATGTCAAATGTCAAACCTGACCCCGGCCCTTTTACCTATTTTTGTACCTGGCGTTTCAAGAAGTAACCTTCTTTGTCAATTTCATCCCTCAGAATCCTCAAATCTTCTTCCGAGGGTTCCTTCATATCTTTTACGTCCGAGGGAATAATTAGCTCAAACTCTACTAAATCCTGAATATCTGAGGGTTTTACTCCGGGTTTTACTTCCAGAAGCTTCATTCTTCTTGTGTCTTCACAGAAGCCAAACAGTGCCTGATTGGTGATAACCCTGTAGGGGCCAGACCCCATAACTCCAGCTTTTTCCCTATAATCCGGGGACCCGTCACCAAAACCAATGCTTGTAACAAAATCCAGTTGTTTAACAAATCTTCTCTTTTCCAAAACCATGATAGCTATGGTTTTTTCACAATTTGCGGCCATAGCTCCTGCGCCGCCGCTTCCCGGGAACCTAACCCTTGGTTTTCCGTAGTCATCTCCCTGCATCGTGGAACACAGATTTCCATACATATCAATCTGTGCTCCCCCGATAAAGGCATAATCCGCATACCCTCTCTGGGTTAATTCAAAGGCTGAACAAAGCCCTTTTAAAAACGTGGCCTTACGTCCCGCCCTTGTATCCCCCACTGACAATGGCATTCCCATATCAAGAATAGGAGCCAGGGAACCTGCTTCATAAATCATTAAGAGCCCGGGTGCATGGGTATACTGCGCATACGCTGCAGCAACTATCGGCAACCCTGTGCCAACAAATACGATAGTTTCATCTTCCAAAACTCTGGAACCGGTATATGCAATCATTTCCACATGACTATATTCAGCCATAATATTGCCTCCTTATAATAATATTTTGATTTGCCTACGTTAAAACAATAGGCTGGCCACCATCAAGTTTATTAAGTTTCTTGAGGGTTTTATATGATATTTTCTCAAGAAAATCATCATAGTCCTCACAGCCAAATACGTACTCATCATAATATTGCTTCAGCTTAGTTTTATCACCAGTCTGTCTGAATTCTTCTCCTGCTGCCCTAAACATCTTGATATGATCCATATCAAACCAGTGGAAACCATAACAAGCACCGGGGTATGCTCCATAAGGCCTCTCAACCAAAGAGTCCACGGCAGGATGAGGAATTTCCGTCATATTAGGAAAGTTCCTAATATTTTCCTCGGCAATAATCTTCTCAGCAGTTACAATTGAGTACGTCGAGGCCATCGCTATCTCGGGGCATGTACAAAGGGCGCCGAATATTCTGGCGTTACCATTCATATCTGCAGCGCTGACATGAACTAGCCCAACATCAGGATGGCACGCCGGGACTAAGTATACATTTCTTCCGGTATAAGGACACTCCATCATTGTCCCTTTGTTTACTAACTCCATATCTGAACCGCCATGATCCCTTATGGGGATAAAGGGGATTCCCATGGCCGCCGCTTTAAACCGTACTGACATCCCATAATTTGTATAGTCATCCACTTCAATTAACCCATTCGTAGTGAGATAACGTAGCAAAGGAGCAATGCCAATAATCTCATACCCCCACCAGGCGAATTCTGCCCGCTTGATGGAAACCCGGTCAGGATCCAAAATCATCGCTCCAGCCAGTAGTTCCACACAAATAGAATTTGACTGAAACGAAAGGGTTAGGTCTCTGACCCCCTGCCTTACTACTTCCTGCACAGCAGCAAAAGGCACCCTGGTGTTAACAAAGCCACCTATGCCCAGGTTAATCCCATCCTTCACATGCTCCTGTACAGCTTCCTTTAAAGTAGTTCTCTTATCCTTGAGGGCTTTAGATTTATTAACCATGATTTTTCTTGCCTCATCAGGTGTAGGCCCCCAATACTCTAATGACTTTTCCTGATACTTGATCTGGGAAATCTTTTTGATGTCAGAACTAACTTTTTTCACTCTTCGAACCTCCCTGTTTTATTCCCAACGGGAACGCCCCATTGGGTTTTTTTATGAAATGCTTCCATCATGAAGTAAATTAACTGAATATTCTAAAGAATGTATTCTTTATTTTTTCCAATATTCCTACTTTTCCTGAAATTTTTTGTTGTTTAATTATCTAACATTTATAACTCTTGTTTTTGAATTACAATATTCGGCAATATGTTTCAAAATAAGGAAGTCCTATGATCATTAGAGACACTTGATCAATAATATAGTGATATCATTTGCTAACGTATGGAAAGAAGCACTGAATTTAATCAGTGCTTCTTTTTACATTGCGGCCTTCCCTCTTAACACTATTTCAACATATTAGCCAGAACCAGAAAAATTACCGCGAAAATGACAAGCAAAATCTTAAGATTTTTCTTCCCGATTTTTGACATGATAAACCTTGTTTTCGGGTTTCCCTCGAACATGATTGGAAATTCGAATATTGCGCCAAAGAGATAGAATACTGCCAGCAGAAATAAGATGATCGCCCAAATAGACATGCTCACACCTCCTCAGATATTATTTTTCTTTTTGAAAATCTTGTACACCGCTGCAATCAGCAGCAGATTATACAGGATGCCGATACTGAGGTACTGGTAAAAGGTCAGATTCATCGTAACAATGCCAGCATCGATGTGCAACCGCACCATGGCATACTGTAATGCTTTAGCCGCCCAGTAGGCGGGAGCCATCGAGAATAGCCATTCCCTGGCATCGAGAAAAAAGAAGCCGCCGACAGGAAACAGCAGTAAGAACCCGGTGGCCTTCATCGTAACAAAGCCCTCTACCTTATTGTTTGCAAAAGCATTAATCAGAAGAGCCACAATGGGTACCTGCAGAGATGACAGTATAGAAACCATCAGAATCTCCCCAGACGACATGTTAATTGCTCCCGTATACCAGATGATAAAAAAACTTGCCAGTACACTAAGAACGTATACAAAGAGTATCTTAAACCAGATATAGAGCGAAAGTGAGATTGGTGAAATCTGTATAGATGCGAAAACCTGATCATCACGGTCATCCAATAGCGAAAAGCCGGCCATCGCGCCGTAAGAAAAGCCAGCAATAAGCGCCAGCATCATGGCGATGACACCCAAGGCCTGGCCTTCCACGACTCCGGTATCAATTGCATACTTACCGATACCACCCAGTACTAGCGGATACACAAGCATAACCATGGTCATTTTTTCACGGATCAGGTTTTTAATTTCAAACTTAGCCATTGCCGAAAGCATGTTCACACCCCCGTTTCCCGCATTACGTATTCGTTGAATTTTGGCTTAATCATAAACCGGTATAGTATAAACGAAAGTACGGTCAGGTACGTATAGCCAAACACTAGCTTCCAGGGTTCCACATCTAGGGCGAGGGCACTAATGAGAATGTTGGAGACGTCAGGTGGAAGCACAATCAGGTATTTTGCTATCTTCTCATCTATAATCCCAATCGTCGCAAATACTGTGGGGAGCAAAAATACAAAGATATATACCATAAAATTGACCAGCAAGGACGAAAAGCTCTTCGCGTGGTAGGAAAGTCGTATTCCTATCATCGAGTGCACCACTGTTACAACGATGATTGCAGGAATTAACAGCAGATAGTTATATGTGACCCCTTTGATGAAGTAAAGCGCCGCGGATATAAAAACTACTGTAATAAGCGAGTTTAGCACACTCACGATAACCTTGGATAAAAGATATTCATCTTCGGTAACGGGAGATACCATGATAGAGTTCATCGTATGCTCCTGCTTTTCATAAAAGAGCGTGGCACCAACAAGCAGGATTGTCATCATCGTGCTGTCCATCAGGAAAATGACTGGTACAAACATCTTCAATTCCGCGCCTTCAAAAAACGAGACCATCCCCACCCAAAGTAGCAAGACGACAAAATTGGCTGTAAACAGATTATACTTGTTCAGCCGATCGAACTCGCCTTTAACAAGCGGAAGAAGCCTATCCACGCAACGTCACCCCCGTTACCTTGATGAAAATCTCCTCAAGCGTCGTTTCTCCGCTGTGGAGAGTCTCAATATCCTTATCCCGCAATAACTCGAAAAACGCGGGGGTTTTAATCTCATCCATCGAAAACTCCCTGACAATCAGGTTCCCTTCTTCTTTATATTCGACCTTAACCGTGCGTTTGCCATACTTGATTTTCAGGTTGCGCGGTGTATCCACTTCGCGTAGCTTGCCATCTGCGATGAAGGCCACACGGTCACATAGCTCATCAATATCGCTCATAATGTGGCTGGTAATAAATACTGTACCTCCCTGTTTTTTGAACTCCAGTATCATGTCTTTCATAATGCGGGCATTGCCGGGATCAAGACCGTTGGTGGGCTCATCTAAGAAGAGCATCTTTGGCTTGTTGAGCATTGCCCTGATAAAATTTAAGCGGATCTTCATACCCTTGGAAAATTCGCCTGCCTTTTTGTCGCGGTCATCCCATAAACCCATGCGTTTTAAAAGCGGTTCCACATCCACAGTCTGCTTATAGAGCTTTTTAAAAAACTCCAGATTCTCCATAGCCGTCAGCTTGGAGAAAGAAATAGGCATCTCAAATGATACACCGATATCCTGATAAAATTCGTCACGATAGCTTAACAGCGGCTTACCATAATATTCGATTTCACCCTCAAAATCTTTTAGAAGCTTAATCAGGATTTTTTGAGTCGTACTCTTCCCGGCAGCACTCGGCCCGAGAAAACCAAAAATCTCTCCATCCTGAATTTCAAAGTCGATGCCATCAATCGTGTAGTCCTTGCTATTCGGGTATTTGAATTTAAGGTTTCTTACTTTAAACACGTGCAATCCCTCCCTTGATAATGTCATACATGTCTGCCATCTTTTTAAGCATCTCTTCTTCTGAGCCGTTTCTGTATATATCCTTAAGCAAATTGATGTTAAGTGTATACATCATTTCCACAACAAGGTCGGAATTAATTTCCTGCCTAATAAGACCGCGTTGCTTATCACGCTCGACCATCCCTTTGATGATTGCTAAACCTTCCGTAGAAAGCGCACGGAGCTTGGCAATAAATTCGCTGTCATCAAGCTCCATCAGCAAACCTACCTGGTTGTAATCAGGTTTTGTCTTAGCCCATGTTAGCGCAACTCTGGTCATATGGAGAAAGTTTTCAAAAAAATCAGCATCAGGGTTCAAGGCTTCTGTATGGCTGAGAACTTCCAGTTTCTCCTTGCCGATTTCCATAATCATATAGAGGTAGATGTCCTCTTTATCATTAAAATACTGATAGAAGCTCCCCCTGGATATCCCTGCGGTTTTAATGATCTGGTTGATGGAAGCCTCGCTGAACCGACGAGTTGAAAACTCCTGCACAGCAGCGTCAAAAATAATGCGTTTTTTTTCAGCACTGAGGTTATTAAAAGTATCTTTTGGCACACTATTACCTCCTTTAAGCCACGAGAACTCTCCTTAATATAGTCACCATTAGGGCTTCATCAACTATATAATAGCACAAAACATTCAATATGACAACCCTGTCATATGACAATGTTGTCATATATTTTTCCCAAACTATCACAAAAAAGACTATCCGGCTTGATATAGCTTAAAAAATGTCGTTACCCTATATAAAGGTACTTTGCTCAAACTGGCTTCAGGGCAGGGAATACCCGTGGTGTGCAGAATAATATCAATAAATACACTTTAAGAGGTAACTCCGATGTGCCTTATTCTCTTTGCCTACAATTACCATCCCGGTTATTCGTTGGCGCTTGCTGCCAACCGGGACGAATACTACGAAAGACCCACTGCGCAGGCTACGTTCTGGGACGATTGCCCGGACGTTCTGGCCGGCCGTGATTTGGCAGCGGGCGGCACCTGGCTTGGGATAACACGCACGGGACGCTTTGCCGCCCTGACCAACTACCGCGACCCGGCTCTGACAGTTAAAAATCCGCGCTCCCGGGGTCACCTGGTCAGCGACTACCTCTGCGGCAACCTTTCTCCCGGAGACTATATGGCGATGTTGTCAAAAAATAACTCTGAGTTTAACGGATTCAACCTGTTAGCAGGCGACAGCCAATCTCTGTGGCATTATTGCAACATAAAAGGCACTCCACAGCGCCTGCCCCCCGGTTTATACGGCCTGAGCAACCGTTTTTTAGACACCCCCTGGCCGAAAGTAGCCCGGGGCAAGGAAAACATGGTTCCCTGCCTGCGGTCCGAAACCATTGACGATAAAGAATTATTAAAATTACTGACTGACGACATTCCCGCCTGCGACAGTCAACTGCCCTGTACCGGAGTCGGCCTGGAGTGGGAACGAATCCTTTCCCCCATTTTTATTACTTCTGCAACGTACGGCACCCGTTCTTCCACAGTCCTGACCATTGACCTCGCCGGCACTGCCCGTTTTACAGAACGGACATATTTTGCTAATCTTCGCCGGCATCAGGAAGTTGTACATGAATTCCCTTTTCATACATCACATTAAATTAGGTTTAATATATAAAGGCGACACCAACGTGATAACGTATCACGTAGTGTCGCCTGATTGTTTCAAGGTTTGCTTCAATTATTTATTGTTGAATCTTATTTCTGAATTTCGGATAGTAAAGCCACATGAACAGTGCAAGCACTGCAGTGAAGAGCAAAATGACCGGCAGGTAGATACGCTTGTTTTCAACTTCAGCAGCCTCCGCCAACGCAACCGTCTTTTCATTGGGGGCGCTACCGCGAAACATTATGGCGTCTTCCATTGTAGTATAGTACTCCTCAAAAACACTGGCCACGGAAGACAGTTCAGCTATGTCGCGGATTTGCTCCACTGACAAATCTGCCGATATGGAAGTGACGTTATCACGGTAAGAAACGCCCATCCCTTCTAGGAATGCCCGAATTTCCGCCAGTGAAGAAGCTACAGACAAAAGCCTGATTTGCTCTAACTCTTCCCAAAATACTTGAAATTCCTGCCGATATTCTTCATCGGGCATATCGGTATCCGGCCTATCCATGGGCGATGATCCCACCAATTTTTCATCAGACACCTCTGCTTTGACGGCAGGTTCCATAATCATCTTGTCCGAAACACCATTCCCGGATGAAGTAGAGCTTTCGCCGGGATCAGGAAGGGCATAGCCGTAAGTATCGGACAGAATCCCCGGCAGAGTCATTCCCTTAGACAGCTCAGGATACTTTTTCTGTAACGCTGCAAACTCTGCTCTCAGAGTCTCCGTTTCCAAAGGCATCGGCCTAATCCAGACCGAAATGATTTCTGATGCCGACAATCCCTGCAGCTTTTGATACAGCGAAACATCGAGCTTGCCGGCTTCCCGTTGTAGCCGTTCCCATTCCTGTTGCGCCAAACTCCGCTCGGCCTCATAATATTTATCCATCTGATCCAGTTCCAGAATCTCGCCAGTCTTCAAGCGGATGTAGACTCCACCGTAAAGATAACCGTCATCCATGATATCCCGGGGAGGTATCGGTAAAATAGCAGGCCTGGTTGCACCGGTGTCTGCGGGCATGTCGGGAGCAGGCAGAGGCATTGGCTCTGGTGCCGGTAAAATCCTCGGCGCTTCCTCTCCAGGGAAACCCGGCGCCTTTTTTCCTTCGAGAACAATGTCATACTTCGCGAACCAGAAAGACTCCGCCGTAAACTCCAGATCAATAGTACCACCTTCATGCAGCGCAATTCTTTCTTCCGGAACTCCATATTTCTCCGTCAGGTATACCAGAGCGCTCTCCCGGTAACCAGAACCCAAAACCGGCACCATCGAAGCAACCAGCATCAAAAATATCAGCATCAGAGAAAATATTTTCCGCATACATTCGCCCCCCATATCTGTTATGTATACTTGGACGACGATTTGAGAAAAATGTTCCGCACCAATGGACAAGAGGACAGGTTTTTTGTCCCAAATAGCATAATGCTACGGCATCCTGTTACCTTGTCCCATTGCTAGAGAATTTCCTCTAAAATTTCTGCTGCATTTCTCACATAGTCTGCACATAAGGTAGTGATCAACTGTCTTTCCTTAAACTCTTTCATACCTTCTTCAGTGCTGATATTGCACCCCAGCAGTTCGGAACAGACGGTAGATTTATTTTTTTCCTTAAACTTTTTAGCAAACTCGCGTACTTTTGCATATGTCTCTTCTTTCGTTACCGGGTCAAGTTCTGCCGTTGCATATTTTAGGCCGATTACCATATATGCCCCTGATATTTTTAATGCAGTCTCTTTGTCCAATCCTAACTCTGGCGAATAGCTAGAAAAAATCGCCTGGGAACAGCTAAAGCCTTCTCGGAAGCAATTTGCTGCCTCATTAACTTTCAAATGGAACGTAGGATCTCCATTTTAGAGCCCGGGGGTTATATCATTTATTACTTCTTCGTAATCCTTATTGTTCTGTTAGCCTTCACCGCGGGGAAAAGGGCCTTCTGCCACTATGTCTGCTGGATAGCTCCCTTTATGGTTATCGGAAATAAAATAAAAAGCCGCATCGGGCTTCCTACCCTTAGCATTATAGCGGAAGAAGACAAATGCATTGGCTGCAAAAGGTGCAATAACAGCTGCCCGATGAGCCTTCCCGTGGAGGAATTCGTCCGCCAGGGATCATTAAATCATTCGGAATGTATTCTCTGCGGAGAGTGCATCGACGGGTGCCCCAAAGAGGCTTTAACGTTTTCCTTTGGCCGAAAGGCGAAACATATCCCCAATAAAATCCTCTAGTGTATCCAGCGACTCTCCCGGTGTATAAATACAGGCCACTCCCAACTCGTGCAGTTTCACTTTGTCCTGCTTCGGTATCGTCCCTCCCAGGACGACAGGAATGTCTTTCATCTCCATATCCTGCAGCAGCTGCATAAACTTCGACATTAATACAATATGGCTGCCGGACAGCATGCTGACGCCGATCATGCAGGGGTCTTCCTGGACAGCAGCTTCAACCAACTGCTCAGGCGTCTGGTTTCCCACATATACAACCTCAAACCCTTTTTCCATTAAATATTTTGCCACCACGGCTGCACCCCTCCAGTGAGCATCCAACCCTAACTTCCCAAGCAAAACCTTGCGCATCTGCAACACTCCTTCCAATTAAAGTGGCAGTTTCCAACCGCCCTTATATCTCCTGAACACATTGCATACTTCTTCCAGTGTCGCTCTGTTTTTTACCGCTTCCAGCACAGCGGGCATCACATTTCTCTCTTCCAGACAGGCGTTTCTTATTTTCTCCAGACAAATATCCACCACCCTGGCGTCCCTGCTCTGACGCAGGGCACTTAACTTTTGTTTTTGCTTTTGCAGTATATCCGGTGCTCGGAATATCTCAATCTCCGGTTCATCATCGTGCTTAAAACAATTTGAGCCCACCACTTTCTGTTCCCCTGAACGGACTCTTTTAAAGTGTTCGTTTGCTGCCTTGGTTATCACGTCATGAATCATGCCCGTCTCCACGGCAGCCACCATTCCACCGACTGCTGTAATTTCGCTGACAAATTCTTCAATTTTCTTTTCCAGTTCACAGGTTAGCGTTTCCACAAAATATGATCCGCCGAGAGGATCAGCAGTGTATGCGGCATTTGTTTCATGCAAAATAATCTGCTGCGTCCTTAATGCTACGATAGCAGCTTCCTCGGTAGGTATTGCCAGCGCTTCATCGTAGCCGTTGACATGGATAGACTGAGCTCCGCCGAGTACGGCAGCCAGGGCCTGGTATGCAGAACGCGTTATATTATTAAGCGGTTGCTGTGGTGTCAGGGATGCCCCGGACGTCTGCACATGAAATCTTAATGTCTGGCTGTTCTTTTTAATAGCCCCATATCTTTCTGTCAGCAACTTGAACCATATTCTCCGGGCTGCACGGTATTTTGCCACTTCTTCAAAGAAATCGCTGTCTGCTGAGAAAAAAACAGATAGCCTTGGGGCAAAATCGTCTATACTGTAGCCGCGTCTCAACATTTCTTCAATCGTAGCGATTGCATTGGCAATAACCATCCCTACTTCCTGGATAGCATTCACACCTGATTCTCTGTAGTTATAACCGGTATAACTGATTGGATGCCAGCGTGGCACATTGCCGGCACAAAATTCAACAATATCCGTGCTTAATTTAAACGAAAAATGAGGCTGCAAAATATCAGGGGCTGTAGTAATTGCCGTTTCCATTAAGAAGTCATTCTGGTTTGTGCCACCTAAACAGTCCCACGGTATTCCTCTTTCTTCTGCCATAGCCAGGTACATAGCAAATACAGGCACAGCCATCACTGGGTTGCACACTACAAGGGAGACGCTGACTTCATTAATGGGGATGTCTTTAAATAACAAATGCATATCCTCGATAGAGTCAATGGCCACACCTCCCTGCCCCAAATCTGCTTCTGCGACAGGATTATCTGAGTCGTATCCCCTAAGCGTTGGATAATCAAACACTCCATTAATCCCGGTCGCGCCATTCGCGATTAAAAACCGGTATCTTTCATTGGTATCCACTGCACTGCCGTAACCTGCCAACTGTCGGAAAGTCCAGGGTTGGGTTCGGTACATCAGGGGATATATTCCCCTTGTATATGGAGGACTGCCGGGGGAACCCAACTGACTGTGATTAAAAGCTTTACAATCATCTGGTGTATAGCAAGGCTGTATCTCTATTCCGGACTTGCTCGTAAAGCTTCTGTCCTTAGCTTTCCTCTTCAACAAAGCTTCTTGCTGCATTTGTAGCAGGCACAGGGAAGAACTTGAAAATAAATGGTTTTCTGACATGTTCAAACTCCTTTCTATGTTTTAGGGCTTAGTTTTCTGAATATTCTGTATCAATTGCAAGAGTTGCGCCAACTACCAGCGAAACGCCATATAGCCCGGAATAAAGGCAAACACAGAATAAAAAAAGAAAGCACCTATTGCATATTTGCAAACAGGGCTTTACTTGTTTTATGCGTTCCTTTACAGAACGCCTATTGTTCAGTTATATTGGGTTTTGCAAATCTGCAATACATATTTGCAAAACCACAAGTGCTATAGATCCTCGTCCGGATTGTCAGTCAATTTATATTTTTTCATGATGCGAAAGATTGTTGAGTTATCCATTTTTAATGCTTCCGCTACTTTTTTCGTTGACCGGTATTTCCTCAAAGCATTAACCACAACTTCCCTCTCCATTATTTCCTTCGCTTCCTTTAAGGGAATCAGCTTATTTATATTAATTTCGATATTCTTGAATTTTCTGTTGATGATATTGTCGGGCAACTCATCCAAATGAATCACGCTGTCCCGGCTCATGACAACCAGATATTCCACGACATTCAATAATTCTCTGACATTACCCGGCCAATCATAATTTTCAAAAGCATCCAGGACTTCCGGCGGAATCGTTTTTTCAATGCCATGCTTTTTACATTCTTTTTCTAAGAAGCTGTTAACTAAAGGCCTGATATCTTTCTTCCGATTACGAAGCGGAGGAATATGAATAGGGATTACATTGAGCCTGTAAAATAGATCCTCCCTGAAAAGCTTGTTTCTGACCAGAGTTGACATGTCCTTATTCGTGGCTGAAATAATCCGGACATTCAACTGTATCGGCTTATTGCCGCCCACCCTGTAAATTTCCTTTTCCTGCAAGAAACGTAATAGTTTTATCTGTAGATTAAGTTGTAATTCAGCAATTTCGTCAAGAAAAATCGTCCCGTTGTTGGCCAGTTCAAAGAGCCCTAATTTCTTTTCCGTTGCCCCGGTAAAAGCTCCCTTCTCGTGGCCAAACAGTTCCGATTCCAACAGGTTCTCCGGAATTGCACCGCAGTTTATACTGATCATGGGGCCGTTCCTGCGCTGACTGTTGTTGTAGATGAATTTGGATATAACTTCTTTACCCACTCCCGATTCTCCTGATATCAGAACGGTGGAGTCCACCTTGGCAACTTTGTATGCTTTTTCCAACACGCCGCTCATTTCACTGCTGTCAAAAATAATATGATTTACCTTGTCCCGAAATACGTTTAACTCATTGTAATATTTCTCTGTTAAGTTCAGAGGCTCCATCTGTTGTTTAATTTCAGTCAGATCTTTAATATTGCTGATGATAAAACTGAGCTCACCTTTTTGGTTAAAAATATGATTGCTGGTCACCAGAACTTCCTTGCCTGTATTTAGCCGTTGCTTAATAATTCGGGTATGTTTGTTGGCCTGAATCTCGTTAATTTTTACATACCCTTCTTTTTCCAGTTGAAACATCGTTTTCTGTAATATTACTTCCGGCTGAAACCCCGTTATTCTCTCTACACTTTTATTCGCTTTGATTATTTTCCCCTTATGATCGGCAATAATCATACCGTCGTAGGACGACTCCAGTACATGTGTCAGTTCCTGATTAAGTTGTCTGATGATATTCAACTCGCTGTAAAGAGCGTTTTTCTCCGTCTGATCTTCGAAAATAATCAGCATTCCGCTATCGCCGCCGGACGTGACAGGTACACAATGAATAATAACCTCAACATTATTTACCTTTTCCAGCATAAAAAACGGTTCGCTGCTCTGCAATGTCTGACTAATCTGATCCTGAAGCTTTTTACAGGTAAACACTCGTCCGAAATGTTTACCCACAGCACCCTCTTTATCTCTTCCCAGAATCGTTTGGGCTGTTTTATTGAAATCCCTGATTGTCCCATCACCTGAGATAAATATTACTGCGCATGGCAACTCACTCAAAATAAACTGGTACTCACTGATTAATTTTGCATATTCCGTCGCCGTACTCATAACTCACATCTCCAGTTCCTGAAATCAAACTAGTCGTCGAAATTTTCTTTACTTTTCACTCTATTGTAAGGGTAACACAAATATAGCACTTCAGACAATGCCAAAATAGCCCTGCGCATCTGCACAGGGCTATAAAGATTATTGTAATACAAAAAATATATTAAGGCAGAATAACTATAAGAGGTGAATTATCATGAGAGATTCTGTCGTTCAGGTTACAGTCAGCGGTTTGATTGGAGCTTTTATCATAAACAGTTCCATCTATATTCTGCAACTTTTGGGGATAAACGTCCTTGCCCCCTGGCTAATTGCTGCAAACGTGTTTTTAGAGCAGGATTTAGTGACAACAACACTGGGTATTATTATAGGCTTGGTCGGAACAGTTGGCCTAAGCATAGCATCGGCAACTATTATTCTGCTTCTTCTTCGCTGGACGGGCTACGATTATGCGATTCTTAAAGGCATAATCGGCGTTAATGCCTTCTCATTTAGCACGATGGGTCTGTTTATGCCTTTATTGAATATCACACCTTCAATCCGCTCTCAACCTCTCACCAATATTATCGCTTTAAGCGTATTAACTTTAACAGGAGCCATTCTCGGTGCTTTACTCAAACGTTTTTCTGTGACAGTAAAATAGAGTCCGCATAATCATCTTGTTCTTAAATATGGCAGAGCTTATTTTCGCTATTACCTTCAGCTAAATAATACGTTAACACAAATATTTCTTTCGACAGGGAACGTCTGGGAAGGCAGACGGTTCTCTGTCGCTTACTAATTTCTTACGGAACTCTTCATATCTTCTCCTGAAACCAGAACGTTCAGCCGTCCCGGCAGAATAACATATTCGAGGCTGTCAACTTCCTCCGGAAATAGCTCGCCGTCACAATGAGCCGGAGAAGGGCGTTCTAGCTCGATACGTATACGTGTGGTATGAATCTCCCGGATACCTTCAGAATAAATAAACGTACCTTTGGGAGACAAGGTTTTCGGTAAAACAAGCAATGTATCAAGTGCTGTTTTTTTATAGGCAAGGACAGCCGTCAGTTTACCGTCACTTGGGTCGGCATGGGGTGCCATAAAGAACAGGCCGCCGGTACGGGGGGCATTTCCCACAGATATCAGCGAAAGCGGCCCTTCATAGTGCCCGTCATCCCATTCCACCCGGGCTTGCCACGTTGGATGGTGAAGGATCCCCTGAATCGCTGCCACCAGATAGCGGGGTATGCCCTTTACCCACGTAATTTCCTGCTGGATTTTTGTGATATACGGTTCCAGGCCCATGGCAGAGTTATTGATAAAATAACGATCCCCGGCTTTGCACACATCCAGTGGCCGCATCCTGCCCGCCGCGATAATCTTTGCCGCGTCCATCAGCCCAAGGGGAAGCCCCAAGTTATAGGCCAAATCATTGGCCGTGCCAAGCGGCATAATTCCCAGAATACCCATATGCTCCTCAAGGTATGCCTGAGCCAACCCGTTCACCACTTCACCTATTGTCCCGTCACCTCCCGCAGCGATAACCGGCGAAAAGCCATCTAAAGCAGCCTGTCTGCCTAGCTCCACCGCCTGACCGGGATAATCGGAGACAGCCAAGGAAAATTCAATACCGGCCGCCTTTAAAGCAATCTCCGCTTCAGGCCAGCGCTTCTGGGCATTCCAACGATTTGAATATGGGTTTAAAATCACCTTGGCAGGCATATGTATCCCCTCACATTAGGACAAGGGGACAAGTTGAAACTGTCCCCTTGTCCCAGTTATATTGCTTTATTTCAATGAAAACTACATGATTCCTTCCAAATACGAAAAAGAAGTGCGACAGGGGACGGTTCTCTGTCGCAATATTTTATGCTCGGAATATCGTATCCTTACTTATACCTAACAGCCGGGATAATTCCCGCGTTGACAATTTGGACGTTACTTTGATTTCTTGAAGAACTGCGTTCCGCTTTGATTTATTTCGCGTGGTCCTTAACTCTTCAAGGTTAATCTTGTGTTTTTCCAATATCCCCGCCAAAGCATCTTGCCAATCGATTCTTTTTAGGCCCGGTTCAGGAACAATATCATCACACTCTAGATACTCATCCATATTGTTGCACTCTGTGAATTCTTTTAATTTTAAGATAGCCTCTGCCCTATTGACAGAGAAGTGATCAAGCAAAAAATCTTTATTAAGTAGCTTATTATCGTCATGCTCATTCATGTAATACGTGTAGCTGCTCCATGGATAATCTTCCGGGTGCTGGGCAAGTCCTGCTGCTACCGAATTATTGTGTATATATCTGCTGCACCCCAAGAAGTACTGTTCCGTATCAATAATCTCACTCCTGAACCTATCCTGAAACAAGTGCCCAACTCTGTTATACTTTTGATTAAAATGATACACATAGCTGACACCAAACCGTTTCATAATGCGCGAGATAGAATCTTCAACCTCTTTAATAAGCAAATGTAAATGGTTTGGCATTAAAGAATATGAATATAGTTCAAAATTGTTTTCACCCTTTATCTTTAGCAAGATACTCATAAATCTTCTTCGATCCTCATCGTCATGGAAGATATTCATTTGGCCTACGCCGCGGATCATGACGTGGTAAATACCTAATTGGCTTTTCTGCCTACAATACCTGGGCAATGCAGTTCACCCCCGCAGAATTTTCACGGTAGATAGCTACACTAGTATTGCTGAGAATAATTATTATGACAAATTCCCGCCTAGATTATTCTGAATTAAATCGCTAAGCTTCCTTTAATTTTTGCGACAGAGAACCGTCCCCTGTCGCAATACGCAAGCCTATTTGATGTCTAAATGATAATGCTGCAAATGTTTTATACTGTATGTTTGGGCCTGATTGTAAGCCTCTATACCTTTGGCACTGGCTAGAGCTGCGGCCAGGGTGGTAATATACGGTATTTTATGCTTAATCGCAGCTTTACGTATATACGAATCATCTATTTCACTGACTCTGCCGATAGGAGTGTTAATAATCAAATTAATCTCTCTGTTCGTGACGCTGTCGAGAATATTTGGCCTACCCTCGTACAGCTTTTTGATAAATGTTGATTGTATTCCGTTTTGATTCAGGAAATAATTTGTTCCTTCCGTTGCCAGTATTTTGAAACCAAGGCTGGCAAACTTACGGGCCACGTCTAGCACAGCGGGCCTGTCCTGTTCCCTGACACTAATTAATACCGTTCCTGACGCCGGCAAAGATCCCTGGGTGGCTTCCTGAGCCTTAAAGTAGGCTAATCCGAATGAATCCGCAATGCCGAGCACCTCACCGGTTGACCGCATTTCCGGTCCCAAAAGGGGATCTACCTCAGGAAACATATTAAAGGGAAATACTGCTTCCTTTACTCCAAAATGCGGAATCCTCCCTGTTGTAAGGTTGGCAACCTTCTTTTTACCCATGATTATTTCCGTGGCAAGGCGGGCCATTGATACATTGCAAACTTTTGAAACAATGGGAACAGTGCGGGAGGCACGGGGGTTAGCCTCTAATACGTAGACACAACCTTCGGCAATAGCATATTGAATATTCATTAACCCTATAACGTTAAGTTCCTGAGCTATTTTTTTTGTATATTCGTTAATTGTTGACAGGTGTTCATCCGATATGCTTATCGTCGGAATCACACAGGCCGAATCTCCCGAATGAACCCCTGCATATTCTATATGTTCCATGACTGCAGGAACAAAAACGTCTTTCCCGTCGGAAATGGCATCCGCTTCTGCTTCAATTGCATTATCGAGAAATTTATCAATTAAGATAGGTTTCTCGGGTGTAATATCTACTGCAGCGGAGATATACTGTTGGAGCATATCTTCATCATGGACAATTTCCATACCCCGTCCACCAAGAACATAGGACGGCCTTACCATGAGCGGGTAACCGATTTTCTCAGCAATCGTGAGCGCCTCACTAAGGTTGCTGGCCATGCCCGATTCCGGCATGGGAATATTCATCTTTTCCATCATGATTCTGAACCTGTCCCGGTCCTCTGCCAGATCAATGGCATCAAGTGTTGTGCCTAAAATTCGGACACCTTCCTCAGCCAGTTCCCCCGCAATATTAAGCGGTGTCTGACCCCCGAACTGAACAATTACCCCGATAGGGTTTTCTTTATCATAGATACTCAGCACATCTTCCACTGTGAGTGGCTCGAAGTATAACTTATCAGATGTATCATAATCCGTTGATACAGTCTCAGGGTTGCAGTTAACCATAATGGTTTCATATCCCATATCACGCAAAGCAAAAGCCGCATGAACACAGCAGTAATCAAATTCAATACCCTGTCCGATTCTGTTAGGGCCTCCGCCTAAGACCATTACTTTTTGCCTGTCGCTGGAAACGGTCTTATCTTCGGCATTATACGTGGAAAAGTAGTATGCGGCATTTTCCACACCACTTACAGGTACGGGCTCCCATGCTTCTGTAATACCCAGAGCAATACGGCGTTTTCTGGTTTCCCTCTCCGGTACGTTTAATAGCTTAGCAAGATAACGGTCGGCAAACCCTTCTTTTTTTGCACGTATCAACAATTCATCGGGCAGGTCGCCATTCTTGTACTGTAATATTTCCTCTTCTAATAACACCAGTTCCTGCATCTGTTCAATAAACCATGCTTTAATATGAGTTAAGCGATGGAGCTGATCTATGGTCGCCCCCTTGCGCAACGCTTCGTACATAATAAATTGCCGCTCACTAGACGCTTCAGTAAGTAACGCCAGGAGCTCATCAAGCGTGCGCTGATTAAAATTCTTTGCAAAACCCAAACCGTAACGCCCTATTTCCAGTGAACGTATCGCTTTTTGAAAGGCTTCTTTGTAGTTTTTCCCGATACTCATGACTTCGCCGACAGCCTTCATTTGCGTACCTAATTTATCCTCGGCGCCTTTAAATTTCTCAAAAGCCCACCGCGGAAACTTTATAACAACATAATCGCCGGATGGAGTATATTTCTCCAGCGACCCATCCCGCCAATAAGGAATCTCATCCAGTGTTAACCCTGCAGCCAACATGGCAGAAATCAAGGCGATGGGAAATCCGGTAGCCTTTGAAGCCAGGGCGGAAGACCTGGATGTCCTTGGATTGATTTCAATGACAACAATACGACCTGTTTTTGGGTCATGGGCAAACTGTACATTTGTACCGCCAATCACACCTATAGCTTCCACAATATCATAAGAATGTTTTTGCAGCCGCGCTTGCAACTCGGCACTAATCGTTAACATCGGAGCTGAACAAAACGAATCTCCCGTATGAACACCTATAGCATCAATATTTTCGATAAAACATACAGTAATCATTTGATTGTTGGTATCGCGTACAACTTCCAATTCCAGCTCTTCCCAGCCCAGCACAGATTCTTCTACAAGAATTTGTCCGACCCTACTTGCGGAAATTCCCCTGCTGGCAATTACCTTTAACTCCTCCACATTATAAACCAAGCCCCCGCCTGTTCCACCCATTGTATAAGCGGGACGGATAACAACTGGGAAGCCAAGTTCTTTGGCTATATTTACGGCCTCATCCACAGAATATGCGGGCTCACTTCTAGGCATTTCAATCCCTAACTGTGTCATGCTTTCTTTAAAAGCAATCCGGTCTTCTCCTCGTTCTATCGCATCAAGCTGAACACCAATGACTTTAACGCCATATTTCTCAAGAACTCCTTCCTTCTCAAGTTCCATACTAAGATTAAGGGCAGTCTGTCCGCCCAAATTAGGAAGTAGCGCATCTGGCCGTTCCTGTTTAATAATTTCTGTTAATCTTTTTACGTTTAGCGGTTCAATGTATGTAGCGTCAGCCATGCCCGGGTCAGTCATAATCGTTGCCGGATTAGAATTTACCAATACAATTTTATACCCAAGTTTACGAAGAGCTTTACATGCCTGAGTGCCTGAATAGTCAAACTCAGCTGCCTGTCCAATCACAATCGGCCCCGAACCAATAATCAAAAGTTTGTTAATATCCTGGCGTTTTGGCATAATCGATACCTCTTTTTCTTTAATTTATACTAAAGTATATTTTATAACAAATTCTACTAAAAATCCAAGATAGTTTTCATTTCTTTAAAACTTTCTTCTGCTTCATTTCTTCAAAACTTTCTTCAAGCACTAACAGCAGTAAGTGCTTTTGCAAAATCATCTATAACTCTAGTACTATGTCAGGAATTAACACCTACTGTGTAGACGTTTTTTGTGATTACCACATCATTCTGCTGTTCAACAAAATCAAGATACTCCCCTAATTTTTATGCATTTAAACGTGCGCATGCGGCATCCCTATGCGGCTTTTATCGGATGAGCGCCCCCGCATACTGGAGTAAGAAATAGCTGACGCGCTTCACTTGTTGAGGATGCCATTTTCTTGTCTACGCAAAAAACATGAATCGGAACCTCTGATTTTGGCTTCATTGTTAACTTGTGTTGGCATGTGTTTATTATAGTTGTAAACTGAAAGAAACTGGGATGCGATTTTTTATGGATTCTGGAGACGGACTTATTACAGCTCAAGAATTGACCGATTCTTTAAGTCTTTCCGTAGATACAATCTGGAGATATACCCGGGAAAAGAGGATTCCTTATGTAGAAATTGGGGGAAGGCAGTACCGGTATAATAAGCAGAATGTGCTGAAAGCGTTGTCCGGAGTAACTTTTTCTGTACAAGCAAAGGAAGGATCAACTCCCTATCAAGACAAAAAGAAACTAACCTATGAAGATTATGCAAAACTTCCAGAAGAGCCTGGTTTTCGGCATGAGATTATAGACGGGGTACATGCAATAGGTTCTATGACGCAGACATCAATTTGAAAATCCAGCAGTGATTCAAGTGCCTCAATTGCTTCTGTTTTTGATATTCTCTGTCTCCTTGCTGATACCCAAGCACAATGGCCACTTCGCTCCAAAATATTGGTGGCACAAATAACTCAACTCGGTTGCTCTCTACTGCATGATCGCGCAGAGGTAGCGTACGGATTGTATCCTCTCCCGGTAAAAGCCAAGACAAAGCAACCGATACATCAACTACGAAAATACCGCTCATGATCTGCCCTGATTACGCATATCTCGTATTTCCTCAGTAGATATTTGGTTCTTTAATTGAATTACGAATTCGGTCCATTTTGCTTGAAGATACCTGCCTATGTGGAGTATGAAGAGTACGTAATGCAGCATCAACCATAAACTCCGAGAGGGACTTGCCGCGCAAACTCGCTTCTGCTTTTAAAACATTTATGAAGCTCCTTATCTACATACACACTAATTTTCTCTGCCATTGCATCACCCCCATTTGTTTTTATCATAGCTATCTGCTGTGAGAGGAAAGAAGCCACCAGCAAACAGTCGGTTAGCCCTTATAGAGAACGAGAAAACCACCTGCAGAACTGAAGTGGTTATGACTAAAAGGCTTACCGAATACTGTTTAGTATTCAGCAAGCCCTTTATCTATTCAATATATTTCCCGTAAACTTTCAGTTTAAGAATGGCTTCCCCCGGTGATTTATGGCTCATCAGCATAGCATTCTTAATCACTTCCATTTCTTTAAAACCACCTAGGGGAGATATACCTGGCTGATTAAACTGCTGCCCGGGGATGCCCTGGGATTCCAAAAGGCTACTTATGTCTATGTCTGCACCCGGCAAGTTGGCATCAGGAAGCATAGTTAATATTTTGCTGAAATCTGCCTTGAACCAGTCGGACATGGGAGATTGGTAGGTAAAAACGTCTATTTCCCTTTCCAGTCTAAGTCCTTCTCCTGTCCAGTCTTTGGCATCTAACGCCACAGCAATGATTTGCGACAAACCGTCCATTGGCATCGGGAAATTCATTTCTATTATACCAATAGGATCTGGTAAGTACATTTTAGTAAATCCTTTTAATGTATCGTATTCTTTTATTGCGGGTACAAGAATAAACATTCCCGCCGGAGGGGTATTATCGGTAAATCCGAATTTTTTCAACTCTTCCGGGTCAACTTCACTATTATTGGTCAGCTTTTTCATAATCCTTGCCATGCTATTATGGATATCCACTTCCTTAACAGACATGCTGTACCTGCCTGTAGATTCCAGCAATGACCTGCCCTGATATACCCCGTTGCCGCTGAAACTATATTCAGATGTCTCAACCAAAAACAGAAAGTGGTCAATCATCTTTATTCTTTCTTTCAACGTGGTAGTGGATGTCCATTCAAAATCTTCCACTTTGTAAACAAACTCGGCGTTAATTGTTATGTCCAACCTGTCAGGACATCTGCCAGTCTTTATGGTGAAACCGTCAACCGGATTATTTGTCCCTTCTTTTTTAAAGTTGGCATTTGCATAGACTATTGAGAGAAAATCAATCTCGTCTTCCTTGTTGTTACGGCAGAAGTGGATTGATTGAGCAGCAGACCAATCCTCATAATGCCATGTGCCGTCATACCTTCTGTAAATCCCAATGCGCGTCAGGTATTTGTCATCATCCAGGCGGTTATCGAAATAAATGTCTATGTGCTTTATATCTTCATTGTTTTTATTAATAAGGAAAACCTTATGTTGATGGGCACCGGGACTTAGAGATATGCTTTCAGTTTTTTCATCGTCCGTTTTTAAACTATATTTGCTGAGTGCTTTACCTGATATTACGCCGGGAAGGGGGCCACTGTCATTGTATCGTTTAAAAATGAACTCATTAATATTGTTAAGTGCAAAGTCGGCATACAACCCCTTCATCCCCGACACTTTTTCGGACAGGTATTCCCTAACCGTTCCCGGACCTCTTCGGGCGGTTTCCCACAGTATATCGGATACTATATTGTTACCAGCATAATCGGACAGGTAATAAAACAACATGTAACTACAGTATTCAAAATTATTGCCGAAACTTATTCTGTCTTCATGCAGTGTTCTGAAAAATCTGGGTAGGAATCTGTGCTCTGTGTTAAAATGATCGTAAACATAATGTTCAGACCAAGTGGCAGTTGCCTCCATCAACCATTTTACATCAGCAGTAGTTGGAGACAACTTCATTTCAAACTGAAATATATGGAACAACTCATGAACTGTGGTTGCAGAAATCAATTCCGGGTTATTAACCAGCGAAGCAGCAATGCGGATTCTATAATTATCTTTACCTTTCCAGGCTTGCCCATATAACCTTTCACTTAAAGGCAATAACTCAACCAGCAGCGGCTTGGTCGGAGACAGACCCAGCAGTTCTTCAAATTCTACCCAGCCCAGCATTAAAGCATCCTCAATATCCCTGATAGCCATATTGTAGGTAAGCTTTTTGTCAGCATCCCAGGAACTGTGTTCATAATAAGTTATTTTTATCTCCACACCGTTAATATCAAAAGAGTGGACAACAAAAACTTCACTATTCTCCGCCGCATGGGCCACGGAGGCGAACCGGAAACTCTCCGGCAGATAGGTGGATATACTTTCTGCCCTATTTTTCGGGTACCAGTAGCTCTCCGCTTGAGAAATAGGCACAATAAAAGGAGTAACCGCCTTCTGTATTTCCGGGTTCAGGTTATCCCAGTTGTCTACCAGATGCTGAATTTCAAATTGAGGAGATTCCACACCTTCTGTTAACCCTTTGTACTTTTCGGGAACAAGTTCGGGAGCATAGGCTGCCAGCACAAAAAGTTTTGCCTGTTCATCCCTGGATATATTGCCAGCCTCGTATTCCCTAAGGATATTATAAAACGTGTCCGGGGGAGGTTTTTCATAATCATCCGGTTGCGAGAATAAAACCTTTAATTCATTGTCTATATTGTCGTCTGCCATAAGACTTTTCGTTGCATCACTAAAAAAGGGAACAAGCTCTTTTTCGTACTGACCTGTGCTATCCTGCTCAAAAGGTATTTTGCTTTCTTTTTGAGAATTTGAAGAAAAACATCCGGATGTTAAAACAGCTATAATTATAATAAAACTTAGGATTATGAGCCTGTATTTATTCTTTGCCATTGCTTTTCCCCCTCACTGTGACGTACTTCCACCACCTAAGAGGTGGGGGCTTCTTGGGACACCAGCTATCGCCGGTATAATTACCAAGCTATCCCCGTTCGCCCATTGGTATTCCTGTTAAACTTTGACAGTTCTGTACTGGGGTGAGCTTTATTATTCTCTAACCCGCGGGTGTAACACTAACTGTCTCTCCATCAATAGGGATAATTAGTTGCTCATCACTAATTCCATTTTTTCCAATATACCTTCTGTATTAGTCGGGACCAATTCTTGCGAAACTCTTTTTTGGTAATATCGGTATCTATCAGTGCAGGCACCACTTCAGGTGTGCCTGCACTTTTGCGCATGCCACGGGATTTATTGGAGTAGATTTTATTCATTGTACCATAAGGGTCTATTAATGTTTAGATCTTGTCTTATGCCGTCCATTGGACTATAATATGTCCACCCGTAGCCGTCATCCGCCGAAACAGTTATTCCAAGTATGCTAACATTACTTTCATCGGTAGCATTAGTAAACGGCCCGCCGCTATCTCCATCCCAACTTCTAATCTCTACTCTAACTTGATCATATAAGGTTCCATATTTTTTACTGTCTTGAGTATGATACCTCCTAAGTATTTTACCGTTTCCTGTTCCAGAAGATATGCCATGTCTAGTTACTATCATTCCTACTGGAGTATTATTTTGGGAAACCCAACCGTGTACCCCCAAGTAGCGATAAATAAAGCCTTGAACCTGTGTTGTTGGTACCCACGCCGCATCGGAGTAGCGAGCTCCTTGCGGATCTCTAGTTACTTTATTAATATAATTATTAGAACTAAATTCTGGCTGATAAATGTGATCATTTGTTCCTGTTACTGCATGTCCAGAAACAACTATGCCTCTATTACCTTGATTATCGATTGCACTGAAGCCTAGTGAGTGTTTTCCATTTGGATTTATATTGCTTGCAGATTGAACGGCAATTGCACCCATTAGGGGTCTATGTCGATCAAATCTGGACACTGGTCGTGGAGTATTTGCTTGTTCAAAAATAATTATAGAAGATGGTACATCTAACGCATTTAATATTTGGATTACTATTTCAGATTCATCGGTATCATCAAGCCCTATAGATATCTTATTTACCTTTTCATCAATTCCTATACCCGTAACGCTTGGAATTTGCAACACTTCATCTCTAATTTGATTATAAATATACCAAACTTCATCAAAAGTAAATTCTCTTTTTTCAAAAATTATTGGATTTTTTCCTGCAATTGCTTTAATTGCATTTATAAACACTGGATTTAGATCGGTAAGACCTACAACAAGTATATTATTTTCATTAATATAGGCCCCACTGTAAGGCACATTTAAACTTTTGTTTTCAATTGCTTTGTTAATATTAATGAATGCGTTTATTGCTTGGTCTTGACTTGAATTGAACAACTGAGCTTCAGAATTTTTAATTAAAGAAAAGGAAACAAGGATGATAATACTAGCTAACAAAATAATACATGCTTTTTTCTCCATTTTCATTATACACCCCCTATATTTTATTATATGTAAAGGATTTCAAGAACATATTAACATTGTTTAAGGTCAAGCCCTCGACCTATTAGTACCGGTCCGCTTAAGACATTGCTGCCCTTACACTCCCGGCCTATCAACCAGATCTTCTCTCTGGGGTCTTACCTCATTAACTGAGAGGGAGAATTCA